>JACKZZ010006028.1_pt1 | contig 33489 bp, 39 predicted proteins | sample 8027871 | NCBI WGS metagenome assembly JACKZZ01 (sample SAMN15724774, study PRJNA655200) | protist metagenome | isolation source: fluorescence activated cell sorting (FACS) single amplified genomes of... | place: USA: West Boothbay Harbor, Gulf of Maine | collected 2000-07-19
TGGCCGCGCCTGTAGAAAGCGGTGACATAGCATCTGCCAAGTTGGTAAGTGAATTTTTGAAATGGCGAATGGGTACGATGGATGAACTGATGAGGGAGTCAGCCATCGGAGCGAATTATTTATTGCAGAACGGACTGACTTTCTTTGGCACTTATTGGAAACAGGAAAAGACTCGTAAGTTTGAACCATTAAGTTTGGAAGAAATTGCCCAGCAATCGCCCGAGTTGGCAATGGCTATTCAAGACCCCGAGATGAAGGAGGGAGTCGAGGAAATGTTTTATCCGATGTTCCCTAAGTTGAAGAAGAGACGGGTCAAGAAGATGCTTAATGAACTTCGCAAGACGGGAGAGACAGAAATACCTACCGAAAAGATGGTGGTTAATCGTCCGGCAGTAAAAGCGTATGAGTTAGGGCGTGAATTAATCGTGGATAGTAATACGATCGACTTAGAGTCCGCCCGTTCCATCCATTGTATCCATTACTATACTCCCGAAGCGTTAAAGCAGAAGGTAAATGAGGGATGGGATGCCAAGTGGATAGATGGAGCTATCGAAAAGGCAAAAGACTTTTTCGAGGAGGAATCTTATAGTAATGTTAACTATGGAAATGATTATTCTACTCAGAGTTATGAGGGATTAATCCGAGTTGTTACGACTTATCGCAAAGAACTAGACGAGGATGATTGCCCAATCGTTATTAAGACTTGTTGGACGGACGAAATGGAAGATGCAGGTTTCCATGAACCTGTTGGATATGATGAGGGCAGGTATCCATTCGTATGTATCACGCGAGAGCATTTAAACCATCGGTTATTGGACTCTCGGGGATACCCTGAATTGCTCAAGAGTTATCAGATTTCGGCCAAGACCGAGATGGATGCCCGGCGTGATGCCGCAAGCATGACCACAATGCCTCCATTTCTTTACAGCTTGGGGCGCAGGCCTGAACGAATCGGTCCAGGCGCACAGATTCCTGTCCGCCGTAGGGATGAAGTCGGATGGATGGATACTCCAAAGTATTCACCAGCATCGACCCAGGTGGAGATGGAAGTCCGCCAACTTTGTAACAAGATAACCGGTCGAGCGACTGGTCCTGAAGATGCGGTGGAAGCAAATGCCATAAAACAGCACCTGGTAAATTGTTGGCTTAGTGGATGGAAGGAAGTTTTAAAGCGTGTATGGTGCTTGGATCGTACTTATTCGGGACCAATGGTTTGGTTTCGGGTAACGAACAACGAGCAAGGCGCACAGCTTATCTTGGATGAGACTGCCGAGTTGTATGATTTTAATATTACTTGGAATAGCATGAACCAGGATGAGGAGAAGGTTCTTCAGAAACTTGATACAGTTGGTAAGGTTATGGCCCAATACGACAGGCAAGGCGCGTTTAGGACGGATGTGTATCTCCGAAAGTTTTTAGAAGCAATCGATCCAAACCTTGCCGGTCAATTAATTGCACCTGCTGAAGAGGCAACCGACAAGGAAATTAAGGAAACATCTGCGGATCTCGCAAAAATCTTTAGTGGTCAGGTGGTCAATGCTCCACAGGGTGCAAATTCCCAACTTCGTTTACAATTCATGCAACAATACCTGGCAGGAACTCAAGAAATTCCAGCCACAGACATCCAGCAAAGGATGCAGGAGGACGAGAATTTTGCGAAGAGGCTACAGACATATGCTGGTCAGCTTGAGCAACAGCAAGCCCAACAAAGGAACGCTCTAATCGGTCAGCTAGGGACCGCACCTGGTAATGTACCAGCTAGTTCAATGTAATGAATAAAAAGAAACCAGGACTATGGGCGAATATCGCCGCTAAAAAGAAACGCATTAAGTCAGGCTCAGGTGAGCGGATGAATAAGCCTGGGAGTAAGAGCTATCCAACTGCCAAAGCCATCAAATCCTCGCAAACCAAGAAAAGAAAAAAAGCATGAATTTATCAGATGCTATTGCTGGTTTAAACGACCAAACAGAATGGAAATTCGTCAAGAAATTCATCAAGGAACAGAGGGACTCCTGTCTCATTGATTTCCAGGATTATAACCATGTGGACAACCCGCAAAAACTTGCCCGTCTGTCGGGTGAGATTGCGGGGTTAAGTAGGCTAATAAGTTGTATTGAAAATGAGGATGACCGAGACCCCACATCAGCAGTTTAAAAACGAACATCGTGCATTATTGAATCGATGGATCGAAGAGTCGGACATCGATGACATGGAAATGGCAAAGATTGCGATGACAGATTTAAACGAATGGCTTGATGATGATATCTTTATTTTCGAGAGCGAAGATGAAGAGGGCGGGTAGCATATACGAGCAACAGTTTTTCTTAGATGCCCTAAAGAATGGTTTAGAAGTTTTCACGCCCATTGGCGACTATTTGCCACAGGATTGTATTGTTATGAACTCGGCAGGCCGAACCTTTCGAGTACAGATAAAAGGCACAGGCAGTTTGGTGCATGACACAAGGGGTAAAGGCATGGGTCGTTACATGATAACTTCGGCCTCGGGTAAAAAGGTAAAAGAGACAATAGACTGTACAAAGGTCGATACCTTAGCGGCTTATATCGAACCAATCAATACATGGTACATCATTCCATGTATGGATTTAGACAACGCAATTCGCATAAGTTTGTACCCTCACAATACTAAATCAAAAGCCAAATATGAAAAGTTTCAGGACAACTGGAACGCATTTAAAATTTCCTGAATAATCCTAATTTTTTTCTGATATAATTGTCATTGGCGGGGTGTATTTACTCCGCAGATCAATACAAGAGAGTGCGAACTCTTCAAACGCAGAGAAATTATGGCAGAAACAGTTATTAGCGAGGCTCCGGCTGAATCCACGGGAGCAGAAGACAATCAAGCGCAAAGCCCAATGAGCATGGAAGATTTGGCGGCATCCTTTGTCGACCAGGTAGAAAGTGATCAGAAGGCATCTGACGATGAGGCAAGCGTGGAAACTCCCGAGAGTTCCAAGCAAGCAGAAGCATCGGAAGAAGAAGATGTTCTTTCACAGTCTATTTCCGAAGAGGAAGAAGATACCGAAGAAGAAACCGAGCAAGAGGATGAAGAGATTGAGGAGGAGGAGTCCGAAGAGGAACCGCCAAAAGCTGTAGGTAAACTGCTCAAGCAGGTTAATAAACTAACTGCACGGGCTAAGTCTGCTGAAGAAAATGCAGATGCACTTAAAGCCGAGATCGAATCACTCAAATCCAATAGCCAACCTACTGAGCAGGCAACCGGCCAACCTGAACTTGAAAATGTTCAGAACTTTGAAGACTTGAAAAAGTTACAAAAGGAAGCCCAAGCCGCCAAGAAGTTCGCCCTACAGAATATCGGGAAAGACTATGTCGAAGTTGACGGCAAGGAGTATAGCGATGATGACATCCGAAATATCCTTACCCAGGCAGACGAGTACCTTACTGAAAAGATTCCAGCTAGGCAGAACTACTTACAGGAAAAATCTCAATGGCAACAGGATACAATCGCTACACATCCCTGGCTTAACCAGGACGATGAATCAGCAGAAGCTCGTAAAGAATTATTCGGAGGACTTAAAAGCCAATACGGCCATGTCCTGGAAAATCTTCCCAATGGTGACTTTATAGCCGCAACCCTCGTTCGAGGAATCGAAGCAATTAAGTCGGATCAAAAAGCAAAGACCGCACCTAAAAAGAAAGCGATCAAGCCAAAGAGTCCACCACCTACAGATGGAGGCAACGCCTCACCACCGGTGGAAAATGCCAATACTCGGAAACAGAAACAGAAAGATCAAATCAAGCGCCAAGGCAATCTCTCGGTAACCGATCTAGCCGCCTTTCTTAGCGACTAAACTTTATTATTAAAATTCAAAATCTTATTTAAAATGGCATTAGCAACTTCCTACTCGGTCACTAGCGTTCAAGGCGCTAGAGAAAATTTAGAATCACTGTTAAAAACTGTGGAACCTACAGAGACACCTCTGTTCAGTTTCCTCCCACAATCCGCCGCTCCCAAAGCGACCTTAAACGAATGGCTCGTTGATAGCCTCGCCGATCCCTCCATTTCAGGACAAGTTGACGGCGTTGACTATTCACTTAGCGACATGAGCGACTTGGTAAATTCTCGCGCTCGTTTGGGCAACAGAATCCAAACCTTACAGGACCGCTTTTCTGTATCTCGCCAAGCCGAGATGGTAGATGTAGCACCTAATGGTCAAAACGGATTGTATAACGCTTCAAAAGCAAAATCCCTCATTCAACTCAAGCGCTCGATCGAGACTGCTATTGGTTCCTCAACCGACCAAGCCGCTGGTTCTAGTTCTGCTGGTTCTCTCTTGTGTGGGTTAGGTAAATGGAGTGATCCGGAAGCTGTCGGAGAAACATTTAATACTACGCTAAAACAAGGATTTCGTGCAGTAAGTGGATCTCGCGTAGACTTCGCAAACTTGACAGAATCAGGCCTTCGTGGACTTCTTCAATCTGTTTACGAAGCAAGTGGAGCAAAAGGAGAGTACAAACTTTTCGCTGGTCCTGCGGTAATGAATGCAATCACCGATTACACTCGCGCCGCTATTGCGACTAACCCAGTTTATTCCTTCACTCAAGATGTGAGCGGAAAGACCTTGGTTCGTTCTGTACTTAGTTTCATCTCTGATTTCGGTTCAATCGACATCATCCCAATGCTTCACGGAGGTCGTGGAATTTCCCAAGCTGTCACAGGTGCATCAAATGCTGATCCAATCGTAGTTGATTGTGTAGGTCATGGATTTGCCGATGGTGACAAGGTCACAATTAGCGGAGTTCTTGGTAACACAGCGGCAAACGGCACTCATACAGTTGCCAACAAAACTGCTGACACCTTTGAGCTAAGTGGAGTAGCTGGTAATGGTGCTTATGTTTCGGGTGGTAAACTTACCGCAGGTACAGACACCGCTGAAGGAGTCATCAATTCAAATCGTGCATACTTGATTTCGGATGATGACAATGTTTCCCTTAAGTTCCTTGAAGGAATTACTGTAAACGACCTTCCCGACAACGGTGCTGGCCGTAGGGCAATCTCAGAGGCCATGCTTACTCTTCGAGTAGCTAACCCTCGCGCACTTGGTTCTATTGTTTAATCAATCTTCAATCAATTAGTAGTAATTGTTTGTTTCATGTGTTCATAAAATGGGGAGCCAGCTTAGGGGTAGGCTGGCTCCCTTTTTCTTTTTAAAATATGAGTCTTAATATCATCGTAAAAGGAGGTAAGCGGAGTGGAAACTCCCAGGAGGAAATCGCTTACTACATGAGAAAAGCAAACGAACAGGCAGTAGTTCGGGAAAAGAAGGGCTATGCTCAAAGACAGGAGCAAGCTCGCCGAGCCGCTAAATACCTCGAGGGAGGCAAAGGAAACTTTCGCCTACAAAGGGTAACGGATACTGCGACTTATTTAAGGCATCAACAGGAGCGGCCAGGGTGCTGGGGCGATAAAGGATTCGTCAAAGACTTCGAGAAATCAAACCCCGAAGTTAAGGTAAAACACTAAATATTTAAATTATGGCAAATTACGCAACTGCAACATACAGCCAATTAAAGTCTAGGTTTCGAGCATTAGCCGGACTTGATGCATTACAGGCAACAGATGCAAGCTTTCTACGGGACCTCGTAAATCGTGCGGCTCGTATAGCCCATGAGAGATACCCTTGGCCTCAATTTACAGTCATGGGTGAAAGTGTTGCAATAGTGACTTCTGATGCCAACAGGCTACGGATTTATGGTTCAAGCAATAAATTGGCAAACGATGCCAATGTTGTTTTCCGTATCCACAAAGAAGATCCATCTTCTACTCGATACCCTGATGAATATACATTTTTAACTGAGTTAGATTCGGGAGGATTTCCATCGGTCAAAATCATTGAGCCAACTACATTAGATGGCGTAAATGTGTATATCACTTATCGCAAAGATTTACGATCTGAGATAAACTCAGGATCGGCTACCTCGGGTTATTATGGTGATGAGGCTGGTGATGAGCAAGATGTCCCTAATTTCTTTTTCGAGTACCTGGTTCACTCAAGTTATGCCAATTTTCTTCGTGGCGATGGGCAAACAGAAAAAGCGATCATTGAGGAGCAAAACGCTGAAGCTATGCTAATGCAAGAGATTGATTTAGTACGGGAACAGTCACGCCAGTACCGCAATGATATTTTGCAGTATCGTTCGCCCTCACAATTTAATCGGCACAACATTCAAGCCGGAGGCAAGCCTGTTAATCCAGGCGTTGCTAATGTTCAATAATGGCAAGAACTGTAACATTTGATTCCCTAGAGAAACGCTTTAAGATGGTGGCTGGTCTGCCTACATTGACGCAAGTAGATGAATTTTTCTTTAAGGAATCTTTAAACAGTCGGGCACAGACTGCTTGGCATCGTTGCAAATGGCCGGATCTTTTAAAACTAGTAGAGAAAACAGTAGCGGCCACCACTAACCCTACAGCCGACAAAGCGGTACAAATCGATAACGATTTGGATGTCATGGAGATTCACCAAGTTTATACTAAGAATCCTTATACTGATCGCTCCGCCATCCTACTGGACTTTAAACTTTTAGATGGATTTTTAATTCTACCGGCAAACAGCTCGGTTTCATCCGTTTTTATTGTCGGGACCGCAGTTCGTCCAACATACGGAAAAGATGCCGGCGATGAAACAAATGTTCCTGAATTTTTATCCAACTATTTAACAGCCGGAAGCCTCTCCGACTTCCTTCGAGGAGACGGGCAGACCGAGGCCGCCTTCCAAGAAGAGAACAGGGCAGAGGAATACCTGACTTTAGAAATCGATAGAGCCGAACGCCTTCAGTCGCAAAACAAAATAACCTTTAACACTTATCCGAGCTACAGCTTCGGAGTAAACATTTTAACAACATCATAATATCATGGGAATCAGCAGTATAAATGTACAGAACTCGATGGGAGCCAATGGTTCTATTTATGTTAACGGAACTGGGGCTAATGTAGGAGACTTTGTGGCCATCCAATTTACTGAGGATTCAGTAATTAATGCAGTCACGAGCAAGATGGATAACTCGGCGGGTTTAATAGCGGATGGTATTACATTCAATAAAAACGACTGTATTTATTTTCCCTTCACCAGCATCACGCTGACCAGCGGGGCGGCTATACTTTACAAAGCCTAATGCCTTTATTCGGACTAGGTTTATTCATCGGTGACACCGATGCAGACAGTCAGGTAGGACCACCTACACCTGGAGGCCCCGATGGCGTAATCCAAACTGAGGCGGAAGACTTCTTGCAAGTAGAAGCGGGTCAATTTTTAGCATTCGATGAATAGAGGACATAACTATGGCAAATAAGAAAATTTCAGATTTAGATGCACTCGGGGCAACCCCCGCAGTTGGCGATATCATCCCCATTACCGATATAAGTGGAACACCCACTACGAAGAGCGTAACAGTCGCAAACCTAATGGCGGCGGCTCCCGTACAGACTAACGACATAAGTGATTTAGCTACTCAGGTCAGCCTGGGTTCAACCGAGTCATCACTCACCGCATTGATCAACCTACGGGCCACTCAGGTGAGCCTTGGTAATCATGAAGCATTAACATCATCAGTACACGGCATCTCAGCTTTTGGTGCTACTCTCGTGGACGATGCATCTGCAGCCACTGCTCGCACTACTCTCGAACTAGGCACAGCGGCGGTAAAGGATGTAGGAGTAAGCAACGGCAATGTAGTTGAGTTAGATGCTACAGGGTTACCCGCAGTTGATGGTTCTCAGTTATTAAACCTACCGAGTCCTGATGTAAACACACCACTCACCACCGCACTTCGCGGAACCGACAACCCACACATCGGAGCGTATCCAAATCAATCGTTTAAGGTTACGGACAATCCGAATAAGTCCGTCATGGTCATCGCAGATGCGGACGGCAACTTGGAGTTTTTAACGAAGGACGGAGCAAATGTTTATGTTAACACACCATCCTCTCGTCTAGCATTGGCAAAAGGATTCAGTATACAGGAAGACGGGGATGAGCCTGACATTGAAGCGGTCACTCCTAGTGGTGCTACTTACTCGGTAATCAGCGGAGACTCCGACACTAAAGGAGCTAATGGTTTACCAATTCGCCAAGGCTTTAACTACCCCGACATCGGGGCAAATCCAGCACCAATCTTAATCAGCGGCGGTTCAATCGCTTAACAAAAAAATTAGGAAATAAATATTATGTCAATTCAATCAATAGAAGCAAAATATCCAAACGCAGTTTGGTACGACTCTAATCACGGAGGGACTAACTCAGGCACACTCGCAAATCCGTACACTTCATTAGCTAATGCCATGACAAACGCTACTGATTCTGTAGCTATTCTTAATGGTACACACAGCGAGGATGTAGGCGTTAGTGTACCAAAAGACCTTGTAATTGTAGGAGAATCTTTATCGGCTCAACTAAATACTGCTGAAAGTGGTGAAACATACGGAGATGGTCTTCAAGGTAATGGTCATATTGTCACACTAGAGACACTCACATTTTATCATAACGGAACAGCATCAATTAATGTGATGAACGATGGTGGGGGTACGCTAACTATAGATGCCTGTAAGATTGAATACGGACCATCAGTCCTGGCTTATGCTAACCATTGGGGTTTGGTAAATAGTTCAGGGAATTTTATAATTAAAAACAGTGTTGTCCAATGTGGGTCTAAGACTACAAATGGAGGTATAATTTTAGGGCGTTATTCTAACCCAACCTCGATAAACATTTTTAACAATACTTTTATCGTTCAGTCTAGTAGTGACTCAGTCAAGATATCGTCCGATACCTCTATAAGTTCTTCAGTTTGGAAAAACAATATATTTATAGGCTTAAATGGTACGGAGGTTTTAAACTTCACACCGTCTACCTACAAAAATAACTGCTTTAATAACACAGGGGAATCAAGTGGAGGAACAGATAATTTATTTGAGACCGACCCCCAATTCGTAGACTCCACAACAGGCGACTACCGCCTCCGCCCATCCTCTCCTTGTATCGGTGCTGGAACCGCAAGCTAAGTAGTCATGGCACTCAATAAATTGCACAAGAAGGACTTTACCATTGCGGTGAAGACGGGAACAGATGCTAATTCTACTAAGTTTGCTAAGGAAGCGGTAAAGGGTGAATTGTACTTTGCTACTGACACCTTCAAACTTTACATCGCCACCACAACTGCTGGCACATTGGATGCAGTCATAAAGTCAGTTACTCTTAGCTGATGCACTATGTCCTACCCATCGCGACCCTCTTGCTCGCTGGTTGCTCATTACGATCCACGTATCCACTTTTGGGCGGAGTGATTGGCGGATCAGCCGCAGCGATTGGTGGGCCTGGTACTGCGGCACTCGGTGCGGGTGCGGGTGTACTTGCCGGAGAAGCATTAAAGAATGCCGACAAATTAGTCGAAGCAGAGGAGAAACTAGAGGCCCTAACCCACGGGGATGTTTCTGCACTTGTAGCCCAAGGTATGGCAGAACACCAATCGGTCTTCGATCAATTTACATCGAATATTAAAAAGTGGTTAGGCTGGGCGGCAGTTGGGCTTGGATGCTACCTCACGATTCCAATCTTTGTTGCTCGTAAATGCAGTAAGACTGAGGCCCTTAAAAACCAAACCCGTCCACCATTTCCAATTAAATGAAAAACATCGAATTATTAAAAGATCGGTTTAACGCACTCAATAAAAGGGGAAAAGTGATCACAATATTTACAATAGTTATCGTAGCTATAATCCTGTTGGACGCTTGCAATGGATAGAATTTCTGTAGCGGGTATGGTAGGCACGGGTGCAACCTTTGGACTCGGTGCGATGAACGAGCTAGTCGGCATTATTGCTGGTCTGGCTACTATCGCATTTATGTCGATCAAGATCGTCCAAGAACTACGCAAAAAGTGAAGACTGTTGCCTTAAAAGATCCCAATACAGGGCTTTTTACGATGATGCAATTGACCGGGTTTGGTTCGATCTCTTCAGATGATCGTTCGCAGTACGGCACTAGGGTTTCACTTGGCAATGTTAAGACATCTTTGGATTTAAAGGAAACACGAATCGAAAGTTTGGAAAGCGATAAAATCGTTAAGGACACAAAGATTCAAAACCTCGAAGATTCCGCTGTTGGAATCGTGGATGGTGGCCGAGCCGGACTTAGTCATGTCGAGGCAATCCCTATCAATGGAGGTAGTGCATCGGTATGAGTATTAGACGCATATTCCTACGGCGCGATACTGCGGCGAATTGGGCAAGTAATAATCCGATACTTTCCGAAGGTGAACCAGGCTTTCAGACAGACTCAGGTAATCAAATCCTAAAGGTTGGTGACGGCGTGACCGCGTGGAATGACCTTGCTCAATTTCAAGGACCACAAGGCGTGGCGGGAAATGACGGAAGCGATGGAGCGGACGGAGCAGATGGTCAGGACGGAGTGCAGATAAACACATACGCAAAAGCAAACCTACCACTCGCCGCTTCCGCTGGAACAAACGCTTTAGTCACCGATGGAACGATTGGCGGTACTCCTACGATGTCTTACTTCTATAACGGCGTATGGTATCGGACATTTGATAACTCTGTAATTACCAACCAAACAATCGATCTGTTTATATTAGCGGGTCAATCAAACGCACATGGTCATGCTGATGTATCTGACTTAACTTCGGCACAGGCAACACAGGACGGACTATTTTATACATCATGGCACAACAGCACAGGTAATGCCGAGACGACTCAATATTACTCACCTTGGGCAACCTCGTTAGTAGCGGGAAGTACAAGAGGCGATGACGGCAGTTCGAGCCTGGGGGGGAGCAGTAGCTTCGGCCCTGAGCTTGGGTTTGTAAGTCGAGCTAATGCAATCAATCTAACTACTCAACCTATTGGTATTCTTAAATACGCCGTTGGTGCTTCAACTCTTAACGCTGGTACATCATATTCTGATTGGGATACTACCGCGACAGGCAACCGAGAAGGGGACTGCTATCGTGGATTACTCGCCGCACTTTCGGATGCTACTACCAAGCTAACAAACGCTGGATACTCTTGGAATTTTAAGGGAATGATATGGTGGCAAGGCGAGAGTGGCTCATCAGTTAGTGGGTTAAATACTTTAATTGCCGCAATAAGAACAGTCCTTGGCAACTCGTACAATGTATCTAGCACCTCTCAGTTTCCTGTAGTAATAACCAAGATCGGGTATGGCACAGACCTCACTCCTGTAGCTAACGCAGATGCGTATATAGGAATCGTAGATGCGGCAACTTACGGACACGCAACTTCGCAGAACCATGTAGGCAAAGCGGCTGAAGGTAGTTCGGACACTACAGGTAACGGCGTAAACGATATGTTTGATATCGGAGAAGCGTTTGCCGACAAGATGCAACTAGCGATTAGCGGAAGCACAAACGCCGCTTGGACACCTTCTTCTATTACTACCCGATTGTGGCTTGATATGGACGATCAGACAACCTTCACTTCAAGTGGGGGAAATGTCACAGCTATAGCGGACAAATCGGGCAACAACTACACCTTTAATGCCGATGGGGGTAGTACATTAACAGCCGTTAACACTTCGCAGAATAATAAGAATATACTTAGGTTTGACGGTAACTCAGATGCGACTTCTTACACAGGTGTAGGGTTTAGCACAACCGCTGTTCATAAATGGTTCTTTGTAGTTAAAGTTACAGCTTCTGATAATCACGATGCACTAGTTACATTTACTAAGAGTAATCCTACCCTACAAATGATCATGTTTAACATGAGTGGTGCGGGTGTGTTCTCAGGTGATTGGTACATGAACCCAGGCACTAGTATGTCAGGAAACTCGACCAACTTACTAAACCAATGGGTTATGTTATCTATTGAACTAGATGTACCTAATACGAGAGCTACCGCATCATTAAACGGCACTCCTTATAACACTAATATAGCACAGTCAGGACTTTCAACTTTCGGTACAGCATCTGTTAAGCTTAACGACTATCAGAACAACGCAGACTCCGATTGGGGAGAAGCGATATTCGTAGAAGATGCAACGCAAACAAACTCCGACAAGATCGAGGGCTACCTCGCACATAAGTGGGGACTGACATCAGACCTACCTTCCAACCATCCGTACAAAACAACCGCACCATGAGTAGATACCGCAGTTACGGCAAACTAGACGATCCATTTGTTTCGGAGGGGGATACCTTCTTTTTACGGATGAATGCTCGTCTGCGCCCTAACCAGTTAAAGCCTGGTGAGGTTGCCCTGTCCAAGAATGGACGGATGAATGATGATGGTACTTGGCAACCCCGCAAAGGATTATCGACTCTGTTTGGATCGATAACATCGGGAGCAGATGCGATTCGTGTTCCCTACATTATAACAGCCGGCCAAAGAGATGCATCGGGCATCGTAACACTTGTATTGGATGACACTCCGAGCCTTGCATTTATACCAGGTGAAAACATAACAATCGCAAATCTTGGATTTACCAATGCGACCAACCCGAATGGTACATTTGCATTGGTTTCTATAAACTTTACAACCAAAACAATTACTTACTCGGATGGTTCTACCGGTGAGGCCGAGGCGTTTACATTGGCCAATAATTCAGTAGGTCAAACCTCAGTAGCATCGATGGGAAATTCGATTGCCACAACTGAAGGATTTACTCTGAACGATGATGGAGTAAATGCAGTTTTTGGATCAGCAGTTTATTCCGATGCCTCATCTAATAATGACGATTACATTTTCTTGGCCACCAATAATCTTGCAGTCATTATTCGCCTAAAAGACTCTGCACTTTTTAAGTGTCGGTACGAGGGTGGGGGAGAAACTGTAGATGGTCCTGTCGGAATGACTCAAGGGTTTGATAAGATGTTTATTTTTAGGTCCCGAAAAACAACTCTTTCAGCCTCCCCAAAACTTAATTATCGATCTGTCAGTACAGCCTCCCAAACTGGTCAGGTAATAACTGTAAACACATCCACGGATCATGGCCGAGTAGTCGGTGACTTTGTCACGCTCACAAACTTTACAGGCTGGCCAACCCACAATCCAAACAACTGCTATCAGATAAAGACTGCCCCAAGTACCACATCTTTTACAGTTAAGATGGAAGACTCCCAAACTGTTGCCTTTAATGTAAGTGGCGCACAGGTCGAATACTTTGAGGACTTTACAAGAGTAAGCAAAGGAGCATATACAGCCCCCCAATACTTTACCGATACATCAGCAACTGCTTTAAATGGCGTGGTTACCATGAATATTGGAGCAGGTCACAACCTGCAAAAAGGTGACGAGATTACCATCCGAAACGGAACATCTCCCTACGAGTTATTTGAAAATCAAAAAGCGGTAGTCACATCAGTTTTTGATTCATCGGGTAGTGCCGTAAATCCATTTTTAAAGTTCACCTTTAATCTTGGAGTACAGGATGAGTCCACAGGTGCATCGCTTACAGTTAGTAAAGCACTAGCTATCGGTAAAGGCTTCGTACATATGCCAGCCGCTCCTTGGGGGGAATTTCACCAGCGCAGACTTTGGGTTCCATACTGGTATACCTCCGATACTATCCCTGCGGACCGAGAAATTAGGGATGAATTGGCGGCATCTGATATATTTGATTCAGACACATTCGACATTATTGGAAATCAATTCCGAGTATCTGCCGGCAAGAGCGATTACTTGGTAGGCCTCCAGCCTTTTACTCAGGATAGCATTGTCGCATTTAATCGTAAATCGATTCATCTGCTCACAGGCGTAAGTGGATCTCTTTCGGATGTATCCACAAATGTGGTAACCAACGAAATAGGTGCATCGGCTCGCAAATCTATTGTTCAGGTAGCAAACAAAATTCTATTCTTATCCGACCAGGGTATATACTCGGTCGAATTTATGGATGAGTATAATTTACGAGGAACAGGCACACCAATATCGGAAACAATTCAGCCATACATAGATCGAATTAATCAGGACTATGCTCACCTCTCCTGTGCAGTTTATTTTAATAACAGATATTGGATCGCTTTGCCCTTGGATTCTGCTCCAGGTAGTGGCAATGGTAGGAAGTTGAATACCATTATAATATTTAACTTTATTAATGGCGGGTTTGAGAGCATCGACTCTGTAAACTCTATAGACTTTGCAATTCGAGAATTGATCGTAGCTCGGGAAGGCGCACAGAATGCCTTGTACATAACCACCGAAGAGGGTGGAGTTCATCGAGTCGATTCTGTTGAGGGGGGCGATGTTGTATCAGTCACACCTGGACAGGCATCTGCTGAGACAATTCCAGTTATTAGCCAGCTAACCACTCGCCAATTTGATGCCGAGACTATGGATCGAAAAGTATTCAGCCGGTCCGAGATTCATATGAAATCAAACAGCTCTCAGACCGATAGTGCTATTGAATTTATAACCGAAGACCCGGACACCACTACCGCATCGATTAATGCTTCTACCTTACTGGGAAGCACCCTTGCCGACTCTGAGGATGCCTCTCTACGGCTTAGAGTAAATAAGCGAGGCTTTGGGGTACAGGCAGACATTAAACCATTCTTAGGTCGGCCATACATTCGAGCTGTTAAAGTAGATGCCCGTGTGACTGACCGATCAACCACATCTATTTCATAAGGTAAAATCATGGCTATATTATCAAGAGGACAATCCTTCGCATCAGGCGATCAAGTAACCGCACAAAAATTGCAAGACATTGTGGATCTCGCAACCTTTGACGATCCAGCAGATGAGTCTACTATCGTTAAAGACCCAGGCACAGGTAAGCTCAAAGTACCAAGCAATGGCATAGGCTCAAACGAATTAGCAAGCGATGCCTCAACAGATGCAAATCGTGCAGTGGACACCGACCATATTAAGGACGGTTCAGTCACAGCCGCAAAGCTCAATAGTGCGGCGGTCGGTGTGCTTATGCCGACAGGATCGATTTTGCCTTATGCGGGTTCATCTGCACCTACAGGTTATTTACTTTGTGATGGCAATGAGTACGACCAAACAGGTACTCATTCTAGTTTATTTAGTACGATTGGTTTAACTTACAATACAGGTGGAGAGACTACTAATTTTTTCAGAGTCCCTGATTTACAAGGACGAGTAATCGCCGGTCGGGATAATATGAGCGGGACATCTGCCAATCGTTTAACCACGGCAAAAAGCGGAATAAATGGAGATAACTTAGGAGCATTTGGTGGACTTGAAGACCACCTCCTCACCGAAGCACAAATGCCCGCTCACACTCATTTCGGGGTAAAGGCCAATTCATCACTCAATAATACTTTTTTAACACCAGGAAACGAAGTCTTAGCAGCCGCTGGTCCTGCAAGCAATATTAATGAGAGGTATTCTCTCACAAGCACCACAGAAGGTGATCCTGATACAGCTATAACATCTAGCACAGGCGGAGGTTCCGCCCACAACAATGTCCAGCCAACCATCATTTTAAATTACATCATCAAAACCTAATCGATATGGAAAAAGAATTTAACGATCCATTACGCCAAGCGGCAAAACTCTTAAATGAGCAAGCCCCTGAAGGTGAACAGTTGGCCTACATTAATGATGATGAGGCTAAATTATTAAAATCAAAAGGCGGTGCGGGTGTACCTGTAAATTCGTCAGGAGTTCCATCATTCTTTTTAAATAAATTATTTGGCGGTGGAAAAGATGCACCACCCTTAGAAAAGTTCGATGTGGGAGGATCAGCAAGAAAGTATGTAAGTGCGATGTCCGATCCGGCCTTGCAGAATAAACTTCTACAAAATCGTCAACGCTACGATCCGCAGTATCAGGACTTACAACTTAGCCTGGCTCGAAGAGCGGCTGATCCAATGGCACAGCTTGCCGAGGACCAAGCAATGCGATCCCAGGAGTTCGGTTCCCAAATGGCAGAGCGCCAAGCGGGGTCAGATATCTCCCTGATGAATCGATTTGGGTCAGACATGACTCAGGCTATTCGATCATCCGACCCGCTCATGCAAGCCCGAGTCGAGCAAGCCAATCAAATGGCGGGTGATGCCTTTCGGGAGTCACAGATGACTGACTTATCACCGGAGATGAGACGCAGAGCAGATCAATCAGCGCTTGAATCTGTTACCTCACGAGGTAGAGGTACTGACAATGTGGGCATTGCCGCCCAAGCGATGAGCCGAGAAGATTATCTAAGGGATATAATTGGCAAAAGCAGAAACCAGGCACAATCACTTGGCGGGTATGCTTCCGGCTTAAACCAAGCAACCTCATACGACCCAAGAATGCTTACAGGTGGTGGACAGAACTTCGTCCAACAGGGCTATGGCCAACGGGCCGCAATGTTTGGCATTCCACAGGAACAAGTCACACGAATTAATCCCGATGCTGGAGTTAATATCGGGATGCAGGAATACGCCAACCGAGCGAGCTACCTGGCAAATACATATGCGGCTAAAGAAGCGGGAGCGGCTGGAGCGGCTCAAGCATTTGGAAGTATGATGGGGAGCATAGGTAAGGCTGCTGGTGCTGGCGGCGGTGGTGGCGGTGGGGGCGCTGGGGGCGGTTAACTAAGACAGAATCAAAATTTCGGCCAAGGCGTTAGCACATATCGAGGCGGAGGTGGAAACACTATAAGTTCAGGCGGATACAAATTATTTTAATATTATGGCAATCGGAGACACAGTACAGGCGGGGTTATTAAGAGCAGACTTCAGTCCCATTCAAAAAGCGGGACAGGCACAGGCACAGGCGAATCAAGCATTTGGTCAGACACTAGGTGGACTCGTTGATAAGTTCTATCAGAAGAAGAAAGAAAAAGCTGAGAAGGAACAACTCAAGCAAGCGTACTTAAAATTAGGTATGTCCGAAGAGGTAGCTGATGCCGCTAAGAATGACAAAGATTTAGCCGGTCAGTTCATTAATAAAATGAATGCTGATCGGACTTACGATTTGCAGATGGATCAGTTTAACCAATTAAAAAGTGTCCAAAACTTGCAAAAGAAAAAAATTAAGCAAGGGATTGCCAATACTAAGGCTGATCGATTGAGAGACCAAGAGGCGAGGCTAAAAGAACAAACAAAAGCAGAAGACCTCGACAGATTTATAGGCACTCGAGAAATGGTGGATATGCCTATTGGTGTGCAGGATCAAAATCCACTCATGCGGGGGGTTGAACAGCCTACTGCCCAAGTGCCACAAGGCGATTACATGGGCAATCGATTCATGCAGACTGAGCTGGGAAGAAGTGATTTAACAAGTATGATGGATGCCGGCATGGACCCATCCGATGCTTTAGATATGGCAAGCAAGTTTGAGGCTCAGGTGTTGGCCAAACAGCCGAAGGCTCCTACTCCGATTCAAGCAGCTGATTTAGAAGCAAAACGCTTATCTAATGAAAAAGCTCAGATTCAATTAAATGCCTTAAAGAACCCACCTGCACGACCTGCTCCGCCCGAGCCGGTGTATATGGAATCGGCACTTAATGCAATCGATGATTCTATAACTCTTGTAGATAAAGATTCAATTTTAAATCCTACTGTTGGGTTTGGTTCGGAAACAGCTAAATCAATCGGAGGTTCTGATGCGGCCGACCTAGAGGCGGCACTTTCAACCATAACTTCAGCAGTTGGTTTCAAAAGGTTACAAGATATGAGAGAAGCATCCCCAACTGGTGGAGCGTTAGGTTCTGTATCTGAAAGGGAGTTGAGTCAGTTAAATGCCGCTCTTGGATCAATTAGCCAAAAACAATCTCCCGAGCAGTTGAAGAAAAATTTAGTCAAAATAAAAGACCATTATCAAAAAGCAGTAGATGCAATTAATGCACAAAGAATAGCTTACAATAGCGGTCTAACATTCAAGACACAGGATGAGGCTTTAAAATACATTCAATCGCAAAAGTCTTCTAACGCCATTAAAACCGACCAAGGTAATTATAGTATACAAGGACTTTCGGTAGAGGCTCAGTAATGGGACAATACAGAATAAAGAGCGAACCCCTTGGCGTAGATTTTATGGTCGAGGGGGATCAAGCCCCTAATGCAAAATCGACTTTTCAGATTTTAAAACAAGTCGTTTCGCCTGATAAGATGATTGAGGCTTATGATGGCGGTAATAAGCAACTTGCCCGAGAAGCATTTAAGAATGGGTATTTCGATCAGGAGTCGGACTCAGGTTTATACGATGTATTCAAACAAGCCGCTGGTGAAGTCTTTGAAGGGCTTGGGGGTATATCTAAAGAAGTTAGTTTAGATTTCGCCGCTTCAGGCATGATGACCTATGGCGTACCAGGTAGCCAAGAAATGGTAGAGGCGGCTAGGGCAGAACAGCAAAAAAGAAAAAAGAAACGGAAAGCCACAGGATATCAATTATCGGCTGAAGTGTTAGCAGGTTACAAAACTATCGGCGATGCCGGCAAACTAGGATTTTCTAAATTAGTAGGGGAGGGCGATGAAGATATCGATGCCTCTATCGAATTTATAAAAGGCATGATGGAGACCGAAGCATTTCTAAATGATGGTGCTTCAATTATGGCCGAGCAATTTGGAGACTTTGATATGTATAACGATATCAAAGCAGGTCGAGTTGCACCTGATAAACAGCAAGCTATGGCTGGATCTTTATTTGTACAATTAGAGAACCCTTTAGCAATGCTCTCAACCGGTGCAGTTAGGTCCACCACAAATATGCTCCGCCGTGGAACTGCCAAGAAACTTGCCGAGCAGTTGCAAAATGCAGAAGCGAAGAAACTGCTCTACAGCCAGCAACTAAATCGCTTGTCTGCAAAAGCTCCTGATAATGTAGTACAATCTGCTACAGATGCTTTAAAGGGCGCAACCAAAGAGGCAGACGAAATCCTTGAAAAGTTAAAACCATACACCGAGCAAAAAGCAAAAGCGGGTGCAGGTATTACAAATAAAGCAATCGGTAAAACCATGCAGGGGCTAGGTAAGGTAGGTGAGTATGCTGGTAATATGACCGAGTTTCTGCGTAGAGCAGGCATCGAAGAAGCGACTACATTTTTAATGAGAACGGGCTTGCCGGAATATGCGGCTAAAGGAGCCGTTTTGGCTACAGTAGGTGCAGGCTTAGATGCAACAGATGGAGAGATGAGTCTAGGCGGATCAGGCTTAAATGCTCTAGCCGCCTACATGGGTCCACGAGCAGTAGCAAGCATGGGCAGAAGTTCTGCAATTCTCGGCAAGCAATTATCAATGGCTGAATCTTCCCTGCCATTTTTTAAGAGGGTAGGGGCTTTACCAGCAGATAATCCCAAGCTATCAGAAGTGGCGGTCGATAGAACCGAAAACCTTGTACTCGGAGATGCATATTCACAGCTAAAGCCAATCCTTACACAATCCCGAGAACTACCTGGTTTGGCTCGTAGTGTGGCTCGAGGACTTGATAAAAGTGGCGTAGGCCGAGTTCTCACCGAAGGGGCGAACTTAACCAAGGCCACAGTCGCAGGTGCATCAATACCTGGTGCATTTGGATACATGGTAGGAGGAGAAGAAGGAGCCGCATCAGCAATCGGTGCATCCGCTCCATTTATTGCCGCTGGGCTTGGTTATGGAACACTTTTACGATTTAATAATAATTCCGATTTTATAGGTAAACAATTGGGTGACTTGGAACATCACAAGCAATCCCTGACTGATGCGGAACGCAGAGAGTTTGGTAAGCTGAAAAAAGATCAGCAGATTGCCATATCTACTTTTTCTCAATTCTTCCCCGATGCAGTTATTCGTGTGAAATCAATGGGCAAGGATGGACCTAAAGGCGCACAGTATGTCGATGGTCAGGATAGTATTATTGAAATAAACTCCGATCACCAAGACCCTCTAAGCGTAGTGCTATCACATGAAGTGGGTCACCATATCGAAAGGCATGGACTACTACCAAATATCTTAGAAGAATTAATTGGTAATGCAGAAAAAGGTAAACCTGGAGTATTTACTAAAATTGATGAAAAGACTGGTAAGCCAATTATACAGAAAGATAAAAATGGCCTAAAGTTTTACGAGTTAAACCAAGAGTTTAGAGACTTGCAAAAAGCCTATATCGATAAACTTGAGCAAACCAATGTATCGGACAAAGCTCGTCAGCTTTACGAAACACCCGAGCAATTTGCCCGAGAAATCTTTGCAGAGATTGTGGCCGAGCGTATGCTCACCGGTAAGACACAAAAACGAGCTAGGCAATCAAGTACCTACAAATTTATTGAAAGTCTTGGAGATCGTGTAACAGGTGGCGGGTTTAAAAGAAAAGTCATGCACTCACTCGGCATGGCCACAAAAGCAGATGGATCAATTGTTCGTGGAACTGGTGTACTTGGTAAAGCATTTAAAGGCTCCAGGGAAATCGAAAACCTAGTTAAGCGATACGAAGACGAAACAATCGGGTTATCGGAATCGGAGATTCGCGAACAACGCCCTGTATCTAGTGATGAGGATCTCGATACTGTCATCGTATCGCCCAACGATCCAATCGATAGTCTGCAAATGTTTAATAATGGTGGACATTTTAAGACCAACCCTGATGGGTCGATTAAGATAAACCCACTTACTAAGAAACCTGAAGTTTTTACACCCGCACAAACTAGACAAGCAAACCAAGAACTAGCTAGAGATTTAGTCGATGCCATAAAAGCTAGGGAAGACAGTTTACCTGAAGGGCATATTACCCTTTCCGAAACAGAAGATGGCAAGCTAGTAGGCTCGGGTAAATTTATTGATGATTCTATTATCGATGAACTTGCCCGTACTGGAAAATATAATGCCTCACAAATTAGTTTTCTTAGAGAAGCAAGCAGGGCTGGAAAGGAAGGGCTAGGCAATCAAATGCTCTTGTTCTATTATGCCGCCACAGGAAAAGGTGGAAGAAAGTATAAGACCCTAAAAGGTGGATTTAGAGATAGTTTAATTTATGGAATAACTATTACGAAAGATGGAAATGTAATCCTCGACACAGTATCAATCGATAAGATGCAAAAGAATGTCGAGTACCTCTTGAAACGCAGAGGTAATGAAATCGCACAGGCATTTGGTGGATCAGACGATGCTACAGTTCGTAAGAATTTTGAGTCCATGTTTGACAAGTATTTAGACAACCACGCTAAAGGCATAATAAATGGAGATAATAACCCCGAGAGTGGTATTACCGATAAGCAAAGAGATTTCCTTAATTCTGCATTTGGTCCTGTAAGTAAAAGTCAAATCGAAGACAATCCAACTTTAAGAAACCTCGGTCCCAAACGAGCTAACTCATTATCGACCTACCGATCACGCAGGCTTGATCGCATAGGCACACTTAATCCTACTGGCAATACCCGCAATGTAGTCATTGATCGTCTGAGGCGTAACCTTATGCCTGGAAGAGGCGACTCCGACAAACTCTTCATGCCAACCGAGATCCAAGAAGGATCACCTGGTAGTTTCTTCAGGCCAAAATCTTCAAGGGATAAATCGGCCAAACTTAGAACCTTTAAAAGCCCAGTCTATTTAAAAGATGGCTCTCGGCTTTCAGGAGTAGCGGATAATCCCGAGCAGAGTCCATTCTATGGATTTGATAAGAACGGACAGGAGTTTAGCCAAGGGCGGGAATATATAAACCCACAGGATATTACTAAGTCTAGGGACTCGGATCGCACCGCTAATCAGATTCGTAACGAATTGGAAAGTGGGCAGAAACTCTTCATGCCAGCCTCCGAAGCGGGTGCGACTAAGGGGAAGATTCCCAAGTCGGGCGATATGCTTACTCTTGACGATAAATCGCTCAAGCTCTTCCTACCTTCACCAAGTAATCCAAATGCATCGCTAAGTGACTTCAAGGGTAAGAATGTTCAAGTCCTAACATCGGATCTTTCAGTAGTTGGAAATAAGAAAGCTGATGGCGTTGATGTGGCATTTACTGGCGGTCCAGGTTATTTATCTGTCAATGATGCTTGGGGATTTACCAATGAAGGTTCTGCCAAAAGTTTTAAAACTAGATGGGAGAGGGATGGAAAACCTTTGATCGGTATTACTTCGATGAAGCAAGACAACCACAAGGCATCGTCTTTAACTCGTGAGTATTATGTTCGGAAGTTTATGCAGGCCATCAATGAAGGTAAGATTTCCGAGAATACAGTAAATCGACACATTAGGGCGGCATTAAAGCGAGCTATTAAAGGTAAAGGTTTAACTGAAAATCAGAAGGCCGCACTTAAAACAGTCAAAACAATTCAAGACTTTTTAAGAGTATTTCCCGATAAGGATATTATACCTTGGAAAGCAACTCCAATAATTTACGATAAACTAAATATCATAAAGGATTTACCAATTACTCAAGCCCGATTGAAAAAATTAGGATTGGATACCGATACAATTTTAAGAGAAACCCGCCAACCCGAATACAATGATATTCAGAAAGGATCTCTTTTAGCGATAGCTGAATATGATGGAACAGATGCTGTGTATCGTCCTGATCTAAATACTGCATATCCTTGGTCAATACCACTAAGAGAAAAGGCATTCTTAAAAGAATTTGCTGATATTCAGGATTTATCCTCAAGGCAAGACTTACGAGGATCGGATGGAGAGGCTAATATCGGAGTAGCTATGGGTGCTGGTGTAATGTTGGATAAGCTAGGACGAGGAGATGTTAATTTCATGCCCTCAGACCCCAAAGCCCCAAAGGCTCAACCCGCCAATCGCATTACCCGCCAAGCACCAGCTATGCCTGGTAATCGGTTCATGGCTCCAGCCGCAAGTGCAGGTGCTAAATCTGCCGACCGTTTTCGCTAATAAGGCTTATTCGGATACCCATCTTAACGCACAACCCCTTGCGTTAAAAACCCTAGTAAAACCTATATAATGCTAGTTTTCCCTTGTGTAGGCATGGATTTTTGAGGTATATTTTACGCAATCAGTTGTGCGTATGAAAAGTAGAAAAAAATGGGTAAATGATTTAGCTTGTACATTTGTGTACAACGGTAAAACCAAGCGATGTTTTGCTAAGGATATGACGAGAATGAAGCTCAGATTGCCTGATGCGGTTTATCGAGCATTCTATTTGCAGACAACGATGATAATGGACGATCTTTCACAAATCAGTAATAGTGAATGGTATGGAGTTCTTAATACTATGTGCGGCAAGCGGATTCAGTACCGCATCATCGACCGCAAGGACAGGATACAGGAAGCCGCTAGACTGCTTGGTCAGATTGGCGGACAGGCTGGTCGAGGTAAGAAAAAAGTCCGAGGCGACTCTAACTATTACCAGTTATTGAGATTAAAAGGACTAGAGAAACGAAGAAAAAAACATGTTAAACAATAATAATAAAAGAGTATATGAATGCTTTAATAGGTTTATCGTCCAAAACTATTGACAAGATTGTTTTTATGTGGATTATGCAAATTACGAACCTTGGATGGGTTCAACTGTTCTTTTTACATTTAGACATCAATTCCCGGCGGGAACCAAAAAGTGGTTCGCACAATATACAATCTGTCAGATTTTACTACATAACATCTGAGTAACTTAAGTTTTTGTTTCCGCCGAGTGAAATTATTCACATCGGCACATGACTACAGAAACACTACTAAAACAATACCACCCCATATTCCTTACCCGCTCTGAGGTAAAGGAAATATTCGATCTTTCTGAACACCAGCTAATTGCTTGGCGCAGAAAGTACAATTGGCGTAAAGCAGGTCATAAGTTCCTTCGGGCAGACATCGAAGCGACCCTTGCAGAATTTCTTCAGGAGGAAGTGGTATGAAGCTAACCATTGGTATCGATCCAGGCAAATCGGGTGGTTACGCAATCGCTTGGGGGAGTTTAGCTAAGATTCATCTGCATACCCTCGGAGAAGACTTTGAATTTGTAGAGCATATTCAAGACCTTAAAGACCACCCCGATGTCACATCGATTGAGGCTGTAGTCGAATTGGTCCCGCCATTTGCGGGTAAGATGATTCCTTCTAGTAGCTCGTTCAAATTAGGCAAATCATGCGGATTCCTTGAAGGAGTCCTTCGCATGGCTGAAATTCCATTCACTTTAGTCCGCCCTCAAGAATGGCAAAAAGGACTAAGTGGTTTGACTAAGTTAACCTCGAACAAACGAAAAAAGGTTTTAGCTAACCATGCCAAACGATTTTTCCCATCGACTAAAGGAATTACCCTTAAAACCGCCGATGCGATTCTGATCCTTCGGGACTTTCTTATAAATAAATAACCGAGAGGCCTACTCGTTAAAACCGGCAACTAACACATGGCTATATTACAACAATCATCTAACGGAAACGGACCAATAAGCGGTTGGCCGATTGAACCTATTAACGCTGGGCAGTACCTCGCTATATGTCTTGATGTTAAAGACTCATTAGGCATCCAACGCCCAACCTATGAAGATTCATCAGTCATTGAGACTGTAGATGTCTGCCGATTACTCTTCGGTACACAGGACGGGCAAATGGTTCAGACAGGTGAGATGAAAATCTCAGCACATGAGAAAAGCAAACTCGTTGGAGTTCTTACATCATGGCTTGGAAGTAACCCCGGTGCTGGATTCGATACTGAGACACTTCGTGGTAAAGGGTGCATGATTAATATCATTCAGAAGACATCGCAAAAGGGTACAGTTTATTCTGACATTACTTCGATCACCCCTGTGATGGCAGGCATGGAAGCACAGGTTCCACAGGCCGCCAGCTTCACCATACCAGGCGGTGCTTGCGCGCCTGCGCCTCAGGTGACTACACAGGTTAATGTTGAGCAACCTCAAGCAGTTCAACCTGTAGCACCAGCACCTGTACAAGTTCCCGTACAAGTCGCTCAACCTGTAGCCCCTGTAGCACAACAGGCTACATTTACAGCACCCGCAACCTCAACAGTTCAACCACCCTTTTAGGTTATATAGTTACTGGTTGTAATCACGGGGCGTAGAGTCGGAGGATGTCTCCGAACAAGGCAATATTTTAGCCTAGTTTGATCACCTGTTATTTTTTTTTAATTACCCCACAAAAAACATTATGGACACAAATCATTTTAAATCACCCGCAGTATTAATTCTCATTGGATGGGCAGTAGTTTTTGCCGACATGGTACTATGAACGAACCGACTATACCTAAAATCAAAAAGGCTGTGGCCGAGGGCTTTGAAGTTTCGATTCAAGAGATTGATTCAAGAATTAAAAGGCATCCAATCGCCCTAGCTCGCCAATGTGTTTATTACTATACCCGAAAACTTCTCGGCATGAAATACGATGATATGGAAGAGAAGTTTGACCGAGATCATAGTAATTTAATATATGCCTGCCATCAGATTCGAGATCGTAGGATTTACGATTGGGAAACTAAGGCAATGCTAGAAGGTTTGGAGTCGGAGTTTCCTTGGTTAAAGGGCGAGGAGGTCGAGGCATGAAGCGATTAATTCATACACTCATCGTTATAACCTTACGGATAAAGGAGGCACTACATGGCTATTTTAACCGCTAAACCAAAGCGTGGAAGTGGTGGACATTGGTACACCTCAGAAGGTAAGGCCATGCACACAGTTCCTAACGCTAAGGGCGATGGGGAAAGGAATACTACCTTGCGAGATGCTAGGAAGCACAAGCTTTTTCCAAGTGTTACTGGCATACTTGGATTGTTTGCAAAGCCTGGGCTTGATCGTTGGAAACAGGATCAACTTTTAAGGATAGCATATGACACACCCGTACAAGACGGGGAGAGTTACGAACAATTTGCAGACCGATGCTTAGTTGAGCATGAAAAGCCTGTTGAAGAGGCGGCTTCGTTTGGAACTCGAATCCATGATGCGATTGAAAAGTATTTTGAGGGTGAACCGATTGACGAGGATCTTCTTGAATATGTTCAGCCTGCCTTCGACTGGAAACAGGAGAATCAATTGAGGTTTATCGAAAGGGAGAAGATGATGGTGAACCACGATCATGGATTTGCTGGAACTGTTGATATCGTAGGGAAAGGACCGGATGGACAGAACTTCATAGTCGATTGGAAGACTAGGAAGACGAAGAAAGGGGTAAAAGTAACGAGTTACGATTTCCAAGTTCATCAGATTGCGGCCTATGGAGCTACTTACTTTGGCGAAGATCGAATGATGAATGAGGGAATCTATGGCGCTAATTGCTACCTGTCCTCAACGGAGCCTGGTCGCTTTCAAGTTATTAGCTACAGCCCCGATGAACTTCGGGATGCGTGGAAAGTTTTTAAGGGAGTGTGTGAAGTATGGAGAAGCCTGAAGAACTACGACCCACGGGCTTAAACCATACCGATGGTCCTCGTTGTTGGAGGACTAAGGAATGGGGAGAAAAGGAGATAAAGTACGAAGGTGGATTCCTTACTCTACATGAAGCAAACGAAGGCTTTCATCGGGCATTTAGTAAGTGCCAATTAGCCTATGGAGCGGATGGGAAAAAGTATCGGACTAATAAGCCTAGAATGATGCCCAGCGATAACGGATTTAAACGGAGTCGTCCCACAAACAGCAGAACTAGCGTGGAAGACTTTATGGAGGAAGATGGATGAAGATAACAATCCTTAGTTACAAAACCACACTATCGGCAGAGATTCCTGATGAGAGCGATATTATACAGGTGCTTAAAGTGATCCGCGTACTGTTGGTCGGTGCTGGATACAGCGAATCTTTGATTAAGGAATTTTTCAATAAAGAGGATGAGTAATTTACCAATCATTATCTGCATTTTTAATAAACAACTTAATTTGTCGCGCAGATGGCAATGACTTTAACACGGATAAATGAACAACTTTAAGGGCTACCTTTCGGTGGGCGGTATTACCGCGCCAGGACAACAGAAACCGTACGGGACACCTCCGCGTCACTCGGCGGGAGGGGTAGCTCTGTTTTAAAACACATGAAAAATATGAATACAGAATATAAAATGGGATTGGGATTACCCCGTGGATCAAAGGTAATTGTGAAGGCGGGAAATAGACAGGCTGATATCAGATTGGTCGAGCTTGAGGATGGTGGACATAATTGGCGTTTGCAGATCGATAGGGATCTCCCCGAAACGGAATATCCGACTCTCGAAAATGCGATCCTCTCCGCACAAACTTTATTTAGGGAAGTGGTATGATTGTAGCCTTTGACCTGGAGACTGTGTGGTCCAAGAATTACTCAGTAGCTAAGATTGGAATTGATCGATATGTGAAGCATCCTGACTTTCGAGTCACCCTCGTTTCCATCGTAGCAGAGGATGGATTTGAATGGGTAGGGGAGCCACAGAGGTTACCGGTTGAGCGCCTAAACGGACACACCTTAATCTCCCACAATGCCGAGTTTGATTCGGTCTGCGCTCGAGCCGCAATTTTCCGAGGACAGATGCCCGAGTTCATGCCAAGCGATTGGATATGCACGGCTGACATGGCATCGTACCATCAACTTCCACGATCATTAGCAGGAGCGATTAAGGAATTATTTAATGAGGAAATATCCAAGGATGAGCGAGATGCAATGGCTGGATTATCGGCACAGGAAATACAGGCAAATCCAGCATTTATTAATTATGCACTAGAGGACAGTCGGAATTGTTTACGAGTCTATCAGGAGTTAGATGTCGGATTTCCCGAGAAGGAAAGATTGCTCTCATCCCTGACCCGTAGAATCGCAAACAGAGGGTTATCGATCAATGGCCCACTATGCCAGCAGTTCATCGATAAGGTGGAAAAGATACTGGAAGATACGGATCGTAAAACGACTGAGTGGAGACAGGCAAACCTCGCCCTGCAAACCTATCAGAAATTAATCATGGGCCAACGATTTGATCGCCGAGTTCCCACTCGTTTAAAATATTGTGGCGCTCCACATACTAAGCGGTGGAGCGGTGGAGGAGTAATAAACTTCCAGGCTATTCCAAACGATGCTGTGGCAGATACTTCTGCCCGTAAATGCTTACAGGCTCCACAGGGCAGGGTGATTGTATCGGCGGATCTCTCACAGATTGAACCTCGGGTAATAGCATACCTGGTAGGTGATCAAAACTTCCTCGGCCTAGTGCGTGGTGGGATCGATATATACGAGGCACATGGTCGAGCATCCAAGCTATACAACGAGGATGAACCTATGGCCGAGCTAGCCCCCGAAATGAGGAAACTATGCAAGGCTAGACTCCTCGGCTTAGGCTATGGATGTGGGGCTAATACATTTCTCGAAGTGGCAAAATCGTTTGGTGTTACCATGACCGAGGCGGAAGCCAAAAAACAGGTACTTTTATATCGAGCGCAGAACCCCGATGTACATCTCGCTTGGTCGAAAATAGAGGACCAGTTCAGAGAGTGGATGAAGGAGACTCCCGAATGTATTACATTCACCACACGCTGTGGAGTCCCTGTTAGATACTTCAATGCTTACGAGGAAAATGGAAACCTCTTTGCCTCGACTACCCGTGGTTATGCACCGGTAAAAATATATGGGGCTAGGCTCTTCCAAAACCTGGTACAGGCAACTGCCCGATCAATCTTTGCAGATGCGCTTATCCGCATCGAGGCCGCCGGCCTACCGATCTGCCTCCATGTCCATGACTCGGTAACCTTGGAAGTCGCAGAGAACGAAGGACAGGCGGCACTTAATTTACTTACTCAACTACTAACCGAGGAACCTCTTAGCTACCCTGGACTGCCTTTGGCCGCTGAGGGGGAAATCAAAACACACTACTGATTATGAAGTTCTTAAAAAACTTAGACTATACAGAGGTGCAGGACGATAATTGGAGGTTTTATGGGAATTATCTTTTAAATCCCAAAAATTATGATGATCCAACTCAAGCTACACTAACAATGGTTTCATTTATATCAAAGCGCTATCATGCCCTATGGGGTGAGCAAATTGTAGTCGATAAGAAAGTATCAGACGATTTAGCACAAACCGATTTAGAGGATATCACATTTGAAGACTTGCCAATACTTAATGAGTCTTTGGAATTTTATTTTGAAGATCCCAAATTAGGAACTTTTTTACTCAATACTGCTGAACCTAAGAAATTCTCAGAATCCGTTGGACTTTATTACGAAAAAAAACCTGGTGACGAAAATAAGTGTGCATTTAGTTATGCAACTAAAGATGTTCCGCAGACTTTGATTACAAAAGGTGTAGGTAATATAACTAAAGAAACCTTATTAGCTGAAGCAGGATTCAATATTATTGAAGGCGCTATTGATATGTTATTTCTGTGCTTCAAGGTTTTGATCTATGCCTCAATACCTAAGTTAAAGCCCCAAAAAATCGGTAAAAAAGAACTAAGGTTTGGTGGAAAACCAAAGGTTAAAGGTAGACCACATTTACCGATCAACCGAGTGGTTTATTTACCCCGTGAGCAGATTGTTGAAGGTCAGGGCATGAACGAAAGAGCCAGCAAGAAGTACAACTTTTATGGTCGGCGTGGATTTATGAGAACATATCGGCACGAACGATATACGAAGATGCAGGGTAAGATTCAATATATGCCTCCAATACCACCCAAGGATCAAAAACCCAAAACCACCTACAAGGTAATAACCACAACCCACTACTAATTATGATAGATATAGATGCACAAACACAAATGGAACAGGCCTCAAAGACTGCACAAGGATGGTACATGGATGTATGTCCACCATGCAAGCAAGAGGATTTAGAAAAAGAACCTATAATCATAGCCGCTAAAATCATAGCCGCTGGTTTGGATGAATTAGCTATGTCCAACCGAATGATCGCTGAGACACTTAATCGTAAATCCGAAGAATGAAAGAACTAATCATTTATTCGATAGTCTTTATAGCCGCCGTGTTCATGTGGATGTATATACTATTTAGCTTTGGGGTAGCTTTATTCTGTAACGCGGGATGGCTATGAATAACGATCTACTTGATAAAATTGAAGCAGAAGAAGAAGCGGCTATTTGTTTATCCTGCTTAGATAAATCAGAACGAAGGATTTTAATTTCATATTATGTCGATGGGAAAACAATGCGACAGATTGGTGAATCTATAAATCGAACTCCTGAAAATATTCGGCAAAGAATTTTAAAATCCAAACTTAAAGCTAGAAATCATTGTAACCTAGTTATGGTTACAGATGGGATTTCTAAAAAAATATAATGAAACCAATAATAGGACTTTGCGGGCCCAAGGGTGTGGGCAAAACGACTTACTCTAAAACGATTGAGGATGCGGTAATCTTTTCATTCTCATCGCCAATCAAAAAGATGTTGAAGGTCATCCTCCCTCATCCCGGTTGGCTTAACCGAAAGGAAGAACCAATACCAGGCTTCCCCGAGCATATTACTGTTCGCAAGATGCTACAGGAACTCGGGACTACATGGGGTAGGGAAGGCAAGTCAGGGTATCCAAACATATGGATCGATGCGGCCATGCGTACAGCCGAACCATTCTTTGGAAAAGATACTGTTGTATTCGATGACCTGCGATTCCCGAATGAGGGCTGGGCGATTAAGCGATGGGCGGAATCGCGCGGACTACCATACAAGATTATACACATCTCGCGGGATGGATATGAGATGGACAAGAACGAGGTCCACAAGTCAGAGCATGGACTGCCTGAACACTTTATAACCGATTGGGTGAAGGTCGATGCCGAGTAGACCTTCCAACTCCATTCGCAAGATGGTAACCGATGCCAAACTACGGCAGATGCTCAGAGCAGTTCCCGAGGACCATCGAGGATTTACTCAGGAGCAAATCGCTCAAAAGGTGGGCGTTGCCAAGCAGACGATTTCAAAGATCGAACAGTCAGCTATGATGAAAATAACCGAGCAGATTACCCGACTGCTCAAGGAGGAATAATGGCCACCTTAAAAGGAGATATACGCAGGTGTCTCGAAAACCTGCCAAGCGGACTACTGTCCCATCACGATGTATTACTTCGATTATCCTTAGTCATTACCAAGTGGACCAAAGATCCAAACCATGCAGAACGAGCATTGATCGCTCTACTGGATAAGGTTTCCCACAGGCAACATCAACCATCAGAAATTCGTAATGCTATAAAAGGGGCATATCATCGACATGATAACCCCGACCTGCCGAAAAACCCCATAAAAGTAGCGCTTCCCGATCCATCCCTTAAAGAGAATAACTTAGGCCAAGCCGGTATATTTGAGAAATATACACTCCGATCCGATCCCATTCCGAGGAATGCCGAGGATGCGCTTCAAGGACTCTTCCATCTTGACGAATCAATCTTTGTCCAGCGGGTAGTAGCCGAGCGATCAGTACCCATGACGATCAAGCAGGCAATTGCCATGCCCGACCTGTCAGACTTCCAGTTCATTACCTATAATACATTTCCCGAGCAAGCCACCCGATCCGAGGCAGAGGTATTAGGGCGTAAGTACTTTATTCACGAAACAGACGATCCATCCTTATCCTTCGAGCAACAACTAGGCCTCATCCAACGCCTCGAACAGATTGCCCCACTCAAGATGATTGTAAATTCAGGAGGCAAATCCTTACACGCCTGGTTCCATTGGATCGAGGGCTACAAGAAAGACTTTCTCGAACTCTCCCAAAAGCTCGGTGGAGATCCACGATTCAAACTAATGAACCAGCTTTGCCGACTCCCTTGGGGAACCCGCAGAAAGGAATGCGAACCATTCCCTGCCAAGCAGGAGGTAATCTTTTGGAAGGAATAAACCTCCAGCTTCAAAAAACCATAGCCAGACGGTTTATTAAACTAGGCATCCATATGGAAAAGGCATTCGAGTTAGCCGGATCGATGCGTGAAGGATCAATAATTTATATCATCCGAGACGATGATAATCATAAACCAACTATTATAATTAAATTAACAAAAGAATAATAAAACACATGGCATATAGAGAAGACTACCTTAACCCCGAAACACTCGCCAAAGCAGATGAATTAGACATCTACTTTCAGTCACAGGGACAGCCACAATATACCGAGCGGTCATCCGATGCACCCCAATCCTACTCGCTGGCAATCGATGACCCGTTACCTGCCCCCAAGTTCCTCACCCTGTCCGATATGGTAAGCATCGAAACGAATACTAAGATGCCCCCGCAGATCATTACAGGAGTTCTCTACAAAGGATCGAAGATGATCATCTCAGGGTCATCCAAGGCTGGTAAAACCCTATCCCTCCTCCACCTAGGCCTAGCAGTATCCAATGGAAAGCCCTGGTTAGGCCATGAAACCACCCAAGGTAATGTTATCTACCTCGACTTCGAGCTTAAACCCCGCATGGCCGCCCAACGCATTACCTCGATCATAGCCGCCAATCCAGGTATCTATAAACAGAACCCCCGATTTCTCTACTGTGGATTACGAGGCCAAGCCCGATCCCTCGAAGACCTCGTCCACCACATTGAAGACCTCCCCGATTTCAAGCCCGACATGGTAATAGTCGATCCATTTTACAAACTCGCCACAGGTGCAGATGAGAACGATGCCGGTGCAATCTCAGAAGTGGTCAACCGCATGGAACAATTCTCCGAACGCCTCGACTGTTCATTCGTCTATGCCCACCACTTTTCCAAGGGTAATAAGTCTGACACAGACCACATCGACCGGGCAAGCGGGTCAGGCGTATTTGCCCGTGACCCCGATGCCATCCTCACCCTAACACCCCACGAAGAAGAAGACCACCTCGTCCTCGAAGCAACTGTCAGAGACTTCTCGTCACCACCTCCAAAAGTAGTCGAATTTGAGTGGCCAAACTTCGTCCATAAGCCCGACCTCGAACCCAAATTACGCAAGCCTGGACAGTCAAAAGAGATACAACGAGTCAATGAAAAGCTATCTAATGCTCTTATCGAATTGCTCAAACCTAACTCTATTCATGGCTTAAATAACCTAAGAAAACTACTTCAGGATAAGACAGGGGAGTCGATTGGAGATAAAAAAATGGATAAAATACTACTAATTTCCAAGAATCATATTAGTGTACATAAGACCGAAAATGGTGTAGGAAACATCTATTCTTATACCGAGTAGAATATGGGTCGATTACTCTCTAAAACCACCACCCCCCTCCCTTTATATATAAGGAGGAGGGTGGTGGTCAAAACAGGCTATAGTAGAACCCCCTTCCCTGTCGGGGTAAGCTATGGCCTCCAAAGTCGGCCATTAGCTATAACTGCGTTATACCTACCGCTCACACCCAACACCCCTTGCCCTGACGGACGGGGTAAAGGGAAGGGGGTACTACGATACAATAGCCTACAAGCTCGGAGGATCGAAAAAAATAAAAGCTGGTAGGTAGGTAGGTATATCGGTTGAAAGATTAACAGGTAAGAACCCTAAGCTCGTAGGAGGCTTTGATCAGGTTAACAGGAGTCAGAGGACTCGCTGATATGCCAAAAGGCTCTCAGCGTCCTCTACGAGGCTTTAAAGGCTATGCTCGTAAATATATACAGAGGTTAATCTTCAGAACTTTCAAAGTTAGGATCAGATCGCTCCATACCTTCGAGAGCTAGCTCGTCAACCACTTGACCAATGCTTAACTTTTTACGCT
>JACKZZ010012551.1_pt1 | contig 33459 bp, 7 predicted proteins | sample 8027871 | NCBI WGS metagenome assembly JACKZZ01 (sample SAMN15724774, study PRJNA655200) | protist metagenome | isolation source: fluorescence activated cell sorting (FACS) single amplified genomes of... | place: USA: West Boothbay Harbor, Gulf of Maine | collected 2000-07-19
GGACTCTGGGCAACCTTCATCGCGCAGCGACGTCGTCGCCGACGACAATGACATGTGGACCAACTTTCACCGAGAGAAGGCCGTTCGGCTCCTGCGCGCCGACATCGGCAGCTGGTACGAACGGAACGAGGCGGAGCTGAAGCGGATCTTCGACACGACGGCTAGTACTACGACGGCTACGGTGGCTGGGCCGCAGAAGGAGCTTGCGCAGCAGGTCACGCAGCTCGCGAGAGATTCGCGGGCCATCGGTCTGATCGGCGGTCTAAGTTCCCTGCACACCTCGGTCTGGCCGACCTCGGTCTGGCCGGCGGTCTCATCCGACGTCAGTCCCGAGGCAGTTGTGGCCGCCCTGCCGCAGCTGATGCACGAGTGCTCGAGGAAGCTTCTGGAAACCGCATGCGCGCTGCGCCAGGGCCAGACGTCGCTCTCTACCAGGACCAGACGGCCAACAGCGCAGACGCCCTTCTTGCTCGCCTTCTCCTACTTTGCGCGCGTCGTGACGGCCTACACGGCGGCGGCGGTTCTGGAGAGGATCTCGGAGAGGTTCTCGGAGAGTTTCTCGGAGAGTTTCTCGGAGGGCGGCAGAAGCAAGCTCCGAAACACGCGCGCCCGCGTGTCGAACTTCGTGCTCGAGCATCTGGTGCTGCCACTGCAAAGGTCGGGAGGAACCCCCAACCGTGCGAACGTTCGGTTTGCCCAGGCCCTGTCGCGGAGTATTGGTTCGATCGCGAAGTTGGAACGATTTTTGGCTAACGAAACATCGGCCGGAACATCGGCTCGGTTTGGCGCAAAGTTTGCGGCTCCTCCGGATTCCGCACTGGAGCTCCTGTTCGTTCCGATCCTTCGCGGCATCATGGCGTTTTTCGACGGAGTGAGGGATAGGACGCAGTAAGTAGACTGTGTGATCTAGACTTTTTTATTTTCTTTCCTTTTTGCTTATTAACTGGTTCAAACCGAGCAAGCGCATGGCAATAACAATGATAAACAATGCGTTTCGAATCCTCGTCGCGTCGGAGCGACACAATCCATCAGATGGACATCTGCGTTCGAGACTGCACAAAGACGAAACCGGTAAATGGGATCATCATCTCGATCAGATCTGGCGTGGCTAATAGAACTCTTAGTCTTTAGGAGCAAACTCTGTTCGTATAATTGCTAGCCAGTTGGTAACCAACTTCCAATACTGTATTAACCCGAGTGAGGGTTACTGGATCAGATTGCCAAGCACGATCGGACTGCCAAGTACCATAATATTAGCACACAAGAGTAACAAAAGAAACCAAGACCATGCCCGTCCTCGTCTCTGTCCTCACGCGCGCTCTGGCGCCCTTTTCCGGCTCGTTTCCCGGCTCGTCGTTTTCCCGACGCGCCGCCAGCCCGCAGCGGGGCCTTCCAGCGGCGTACTTCAACCGCAGCGCCTCCGCGCGCGCCAGGGCCTCCTCACCGATCCAGCGGGCCAGCCGCTGCATCACGCCGAGGTCCTCGTGGGAAAAATGCGAGAAAAGTTCTGGAAGCCGCAAGAGCAGCAAGAACAAGAGTCAATGTTATAGCTGCGAGAACGCTCGCTGCGAGAACGCTTCGTCGCTAAGCGACGAAGCGTTCTGCGACGATTTCGCGGGCCTCTCTCTCCTGCGCACTGGCACGGGGTCGATGGATCCGGGACGGAATCTCGTACGCCGCCGCCGCTCCTCCACAGGCTCCCTGCGCGGTCTGGACCCCGAGCTGAGGAACCAGCTCGATAACCTCGTGCTGGCGTGGGGCGAGAGACTCTCTCTGAGAGTGACGGGGCCCGGCACGGGAGCGGAGCGAGTCTCCGACACTCACCACTCCTCCCTGGCGGACCTCGTTTGCGCGGGAAGAACCATAGCCGAGCAGTACCAGTCCGTCCTCGCTCTGCTCACGCAGCTCCAGGGGGCGGTGGCAGCCGCCGCGGCCGCGGCCCCGCCGTCACGAGACGCTTCGCTTCGCGGCGAAGTTCGCCGGTCGGGTGGCAGCCACCGCGGCTCGCTTCGTCTCTCGTCCCCGAAGTCATTGTCCTCCAGCACCAGCGTCGCCGGCAGCGTCGCCGGCAGCGACCATTTCCTCCGCAGCCACCGCCTCGTGAGCCGCTACCTCGGCGAGTCCGTGCAGAGGATGCTGCACGAGTGCGGCGATGAACACTTACCTGCTGCAGAGACCAGAACCCCAACCTCGTTGAGTCCGATATCGCTCGCCTTCCACTCGTTCGCCCGTATCGTTGCGCATCGCATGGCGCAGCTGGACAAACTCGGCGGCCTGGGTCGCGGCGTGGCCGCCTACGCCAAGCGCTTCGACGGCTTCTTCGCGACGGATGTTGTCACGGTACGCGGCAGGCTGCCGGGCAGCGAGAAGCTCCGCCCCTTACGGAGCGCGCTCTTACGGCTGGAGAGGAGCCGGTTCTTCGCGGAGGTCCAGAGCCGGTGGCGGGAGGTGAGGGAGGACAAGCGGCTGGAGCAAAATTCTGCGGCCCCGAACAGCGTGGTCGCTCTGACACGCAAATACCACGCGGAGTCTCAGTCGGACGGCGACGTCTACGAGGACGCCCTGGTCGCGGAAGTGGAGACCCTCTGGCTGCCCATTCTGGCCGCCGTCGAGAGCTACGCACGCGCAGCCAGGGAGTCGGCGCTGTCGCAGCAGTGGGCGCAGTCGCAGCAGCCGGCGCAGTCGGCAAACGGTCGATGGCGAGGAGAGCAGGAGCGAGAGCCCCTCTCACCATAGTAGTCAAAAGAGCAGTCAAAGGCGAGGAGATCTTCTCCCGAGTCCTAGCGGGAGTTCCAGCATTGTAGTCAACGGCAACAGCTTCGCCCGGCTCCTGTTTTCGGCGTTCTCCTCGAATTGCGAGAACTAAACTCGAAGTGTCGAGGGAGCTTTTCTGTTGCCGCTTTCAGTGCTCGTAGTTTGCACTGACTTGTGGACACATGATGTGTCACATCATAGCGACTCTGCTGTTTACTTACTTGACGTTGTATGGCCATTCTATGACGTGATGACGTATTGATGTTTGGCTCGTGTTACACTGTATGACTCTGGAAATCCGACATCTAGAAACCTTCATTGCTTACGAAGTCCGCCGTTTTGCGCATTCTATCTGGGAATCGGTCGTAATAAGTCGATCGAATTGTACCAAACCGCAACGCCTTCCGGCTCCTGCCTTCTGGCTCGGGTCACGTAGTATGAGACAAAGTATTAGTAGCATTTCAGTATTGAGTTCAGAGTAAAAAGACGGTGAAACTTAAAGTAGTACTTTGCAACTTCGGGAGTGATGTCGTTTCTCGAAAACAGGATCGTTGTGTGTCTCTGTGTCGCAGACTACATTGTCCTCAAAACAATCGTGATTGTCTTGCACTGTCTCACGAACGCGGTTGTTCTGATTCGGATTGTCTGGCACTGTCGCGCAAACGAGTTCTGATTCGGATTGTCTGGCACTGTCGCGCAAACGAGTTCTGATTCGGATTGTCTTGCACTTGTCTGCAGAGAGATGTGTTGCGAAAACGACGACTCTACCTCACAAATTTAATGGCAATTGCCAATTTCCCAGGCAGCAGCACTTTTGGTGAGCATTCCTCTCAAATGCCTTTCTGTAGAATGTTCTCGGGGTTGATACGAGCCCTCGTCCTAGCGGCGCTAGGATGCGTGACCCTGCTCGATGCGCTGGCTATGAAGAAATTGCGGTCCATACCGACACTGCAAACGCTACGCACCGAACTGGGTTTGGAGCTGCATCCCGAGGAGCCGGAGCCACAACCAGAGATGCAGCCCGCTCCAGACCTTGCAGATCGCGAAGCCGAAGAAAGCCCTGTCACCAATGACTCCAAATCTCTCGAAGATCGCACATCAGAATCTGTCGGCGTTCTTTCCGCTCTCCCCCGCGACCTCGTCGGCGCCGCCGCAACCTCGTGCGGTTCTGCAGGCGCGCTGGCTCTGCGCGCCGCGGACAGAGCGACGCGTGACGAGGCGGACTTGCAGCGCGGTGTCGCCGATCTGCTCGCCCTTGTTGAAATAAGGAATGGATGGTTCGTTCTGTGCGTGAATCTCTTGAGGCAATGCACAGATTAGGGAAAATGTAGGAACGTTTTATAGCATTATTCTCGATATAATATTAGGATGTCGGAACTTGGAGTTAGAGACATAACGAGTAGAATTACACCTGCATTTTGGTTAGACTTGGGCGTGCGGCGTTAGTGATAAGTTAGAGCGTAGTTTCGTAGAGCGTTAGTTAGTATAGGATGGTTGAGAGATACTGATCGTAAACGTTTGTCCAAATGTTCCGTCAGGGTTTACAATACCATACGTATATGGCTATTTATTCCCTTGTAATAGTGTACCAGTAAGTAAGACAGTCTATATCGACATCGATCTACACGTGTGTTCGAATCGTGGTTTCAACATATTGTAAACCCTTCGAGCGCCTAAATAGACGTCAAGTAAATAGAGGCAGAGACAACTTAGTGAAAGAATGGTGCGGAAAAAGGGAAAAATCTACGAATTCGTAGAGAGAAACGACCAGGACGAAGAAGTCGTGACAAAAATCGTCTTCTGCGGTACGCACAAGGACAACGGAAAAACCATCAGCCACCGATTCTTCACTTTCCCGAGGTGCCCGAGGTGTTAGGAGCCCGCGGAATATTAACGCTGATGTTGACCATAGCAGGACTACGCGAAGCGCCCGCGTGCTGGCGAGTGCGCAGTTGGCTCTGCAGAAGGCCGAGGCGCAGCTGGAGACGCACGACTGCTCGGAGAAGCGCCAGGCGGCACAAAAGTACTTCCGCCGTCTGTCTACGAAGATGGACGAGCTCTACGATAAGGCTGGGCCGCGCGCGCGCGCGGAGTCGCATAGGCTGGCCGTTGAAATGGCGCAGAGAGAGCGGCGCGAGAAGCGAGCGGAACGGGAGGAGTGGGCAGATTCGGGGTGGAAAGATGATTGGGCAAAGGACGGATGGAAAGATTGGAACGAGCCTAAGGCGGAGAAGAAAATGGAAAAGAAGAGCACGGAAAAGAAGACCCGTCTGCAGCGCATCTGCGCAGCGTTAGGCGTGCGCGACGAAGCAACGAACGGTAGTTCCGCGACGAAAGAGTTCCCTCCCTACTTCCCCAAACTTCCCGAGCTCGATAAGAAGAAGAAGTGGGCGAACTGGGAGGAGGCGGAGCGAAACAACAGCGCTGGCGGCAGCAAGAAGAAAAAGAAGAAGCAGGACTGGTGCGCCTGGAACCAGCGCTGGCAGGACTTCTTCGCGCCGGCAGTCCTGCTCGAACCGAAGAAACGCGCCGACGTCCCGCTCTGCTTCCCGGCGCAGCCCATGTTTCTAGACCTGGCGATGCTGGACCACGACGAGACTTTGAACTTCGTTTTGAACACGCGCGAAATCGTGACCCACTTCCTCCTCGGCCAGAGCAACCACGAGCTGTTTCTGCAAAACGTCGGCACTTCGTGCTCGGTGCTGTCGAAGAAAAAGCGCATGGACGCGGCGCTGAGAGATCGCGTGTGGGAGCAGATCGTGAGACCGCTGGGCGCGATGGAGCGGAAGCTGGAGGCCGGAAGCAACGAGCTGCTTGGAGACCAGCAGCGCACCGGGGAACGCATCCAGCGCATGAAGTCGGAGGTGAAGACCATCATGAAGCACAGGGTCGGGTGCGTGTTCGCAGGCGAAGCAGGCGAAGCGTCAGAGTCCGCTGCGCGCAAAAAGTCCGGGCGGACGGAGCGGGATGAAGAGGAAGGAAGCGACGAAGAAGAAAGTGACACAGAGGAGAGTGAGGAAGAAGTAAGCGCGGTGGAGGAAAGTAAGGAGGAGGAAAGCACTGGCAGAGAACAAGAGACGGTCGAGAGTGAGAAGCGTACCGTTGCCAAGGAGGATGCTGCAGCGAAGCAAACGAATGACTGGGGAGAATGGAAGGACTGCAGCAAGAGCAACGAATGGAAGGATTGGAACCACAAGAGCGACTGGAAGAAGGATGGTAGCAAGAACTGTGACGGCTGGGTCGACTATTCTAAGAACGAAAACTGGAGCAACACGGGTTGGATCGACTACAGTAACAACGATTCGCAAGACGGGAACGACTGGAAAGAGAAGGGCTGGAAAGAGAAGGGCTGGAAAGAGAATGGCTGCAACCAGAAGGACAAGAAGTGGAAAGACTGGAATGGAAGGGACTGGAAAGAGCAGACCTCGAACAACGACCTCACCTCAAAGGAAAACAAAGAATCCAGCACGAACGGAGAAAAGCCGGAAGGGAAAGCCGAAGAGAAGCCGGAAGGGAAAGCAGAAGGGCAAGCAGAAGGAAAAGCAGAAAACAGTAAGAGAACCGAAACTAGCTCGTCCACGAAAAAAGAGCTCTCGCCGATCATCGAGGAGGAAGCCGCTCCCGTTCTGAAAGGGTCGGGAAAGCATGGAGGAGAGAACGCCGGCGAGAAGGTTGGCGAAAATGTCGGCGAAAACTGTGGAGAGAAGAAACGGAAAAGACCGTACAGGAAGAGGGGAAAGAGGGGTGGCAGCAGGACAAGCAGCAGGACAAGCAGCATGACCGACGCGAGTGTGACGGACCTGAGTGCGACAGACGGCGAGAAAACGAACGAGAAAACGGGCGAGAACAAGCGGAAGAAGCCGTGCAGTCGTGGAGAGCCCAGTGCTTCCTCCCAAGCCGCGGCGTCATCGTCAGCGGCGCCGGCCTCGTCATCTGGCAACAACTGGAGTGCTACGTCGTCATCTTCAACATCTGGCAACGGCTGGAACGGCTGGAAAAGCGGGGGCAATAGGTGGAATTCCGGTGGATGGAGTCAGGCTGATTGGAATGAATGGAATCAATCTAAGTCGAATCAATCTAACTGGAGTAGTAAGAGAAAGTGAGAATTCTCCTTCTTCTCATATGTCCGCCTTTCGGGCCGACGGCTAAGCACGGCACACGTTAGCACTGGTTATATCTGATTTGAGCCCTCATCCGTCAGAAATATACTTTGTTGAAATGCTGCTTGATCCCTTACGCGCCGTCGCGCCAGTTTCATCGGCGTGCGGTGTACGGTGTACTCCTTTCTTCATTGGTTCTGTGTCCGTATGCTATGGCTCTGTTTCCGTATGCTCTGGTTCTGTTTCCGTATGCTACGGTGTCCAGACAGGAGATCGGTGAGTCAGCGGTGAGTCAGCTTAGTATTTCCAACACACCTGTCAGTGCCGTTCCTCGTCATCACGAGGTCGTGAGGAGAGTGGCCTGAACGTTACATCCCTAAGTGCAGTAAGTGAAAATCCAGAGAGTAGTCTGGCATTATACATTCCCAAAGAGATTCGACTCGAGGAGAGACTGGTGTTCATGAGATCATATGGAGCTTACGCTGCAAGCAGGGGAGCAATTGGCAATTTAGGAGTTGGTTTTTTTGAAAGACTTCGGTAACACTGGGTAACTGTCGTTTTTTTTCAGCAAAGGATTGGGGTCACTGGCCGTCAAAAACGTACGTCTCTACTAACTTGTCTAAGCGTGTTATCAGTACTGGCAATAGTTATCAACGCTCATCTGGACTCGGCCCGAAAGGTGAAGGTTCCAGGTGAACGTCGCAAGTACTATAGGTGTGCAATCCGGGCAACATCGGGATTGAATCTTTTTCGGGCAACATCGTCTGCAAGCTGAGAGCTTAGCTGTAGATACGTCTCCTGCTGACAGTAGCTCTAAATTGAGGTTTCTGAAGGCTTCTTCCCCTAGTTTCTGAAGTAACTTTCTGAATTTCTGCCTTAACTCCCGTCCTACACTGCTACAACTAACCGTTTATAACGCCACAACTTGGTTATCAACTAACGTCTCCAGTTTTTCAGTTCGTTCAATCAAAGTGATTGTAGAATAGGCATCCCCGAGTCTCGAATTAGTTAGCTTAAACTCGAAAATTCGTTGTCTGTTCCACAGTTCTAGCCGAGGTGGGAACAGATAATTTGAGCTGCATCCCGTCTAGATTATGGTGCAAAGTAGCCACAAAATATCTTAGTCTAGGCCCTAGCTCGTTTTGACCAATTTGAAGATTTGTTTCCTCCAAATTGAAGACTCGAAGAACCTCGAAGAACCTCGAAGAACACTGGCTTCCAGATTCGTTCCTTCCTGTGTTTCACGACAACACCTCCTGCAATAGCACCTCCGCTTAAAGGAGATGCCATCTTCGGGCATGAATCATGATGATGAGAACGCCAAGGCAAAGGAGGACGGAGAGGGTGGCTCTGCGCCCGGGAAAGAAGATCGCTCCTCCTCTCGGACCGAGAACCAGCCGACCCAGCCGAGTCAACTTCAGCCGAGCCAGCTCGTCGAGATGGCCTTCTCGTTCGGCTTCAACCTCGCCTGCTCGGGCATTCACCCCATTTCCGTCATCGAGGTCCTCGGCGACGGCAGGAATACCCCGCTCGTGGACGCGGTCAAAAGTTTGAGCACCAATGGCAAGCCTAGCAGCAAGCCTAGCGCCAAGAGCCCTCTGTTTACGAGCTCAGACGCCGTGTCCAACCACCTCACGAGCGCCCTTTTCGCCAATGTCACGGGCGTCCCTGAGGATCTCGCTCCAGGCATCCCTGGTTCCTCGGGCAGCCCGTCCGGCGGCCCCTCGGGCCTCGCGTCCGGCCTCTCCGCCACCTCCAGCAACGCTTCGGGCGTTTTCGCGCTGGTCTCGTCGCCCAGCGAAGATGCCGAGGAGGAGCGCGAATCGCACGTGCTCGAGGACATGCACAACCTGGTCGACCTCGCGATCATGGCCATGATGCGCGAGATTCCGGGCGGTATGCAGGCCTTCGCGGCCGCGGTGCGCGCCGCGGACCTGCCGGAACTCGATGCGCGCTTGAACAGGCGCAGCAGCATTCTGACGCGGAACAGCAGCGCCAGTGGCCAGCCGCCCCCGAGTACGGGCTCGACGGTGGGGTCGGCGGACTACGACTTCCTGCTGCAGCAACTAGACCTGATGCCCTCGGACGACGACGACGACGACCTGTCTCCGAGCTCGTCGTTCACGAACTTCACGACTGGTGGAAACGGTAACGACCAGGAAGGTGCGTCGTATCGCGAGTCCTTCCACGAGGAAGTTTCGGTGAACGCGCACGGGGCGCTGCAGTTTACGAGGGCGACTAGGAACAATGGCAATGCGGGGGCTACAGGTGGACTACAGGCGAACATGGCGAATACGGGAACAACCAACGCGGGAACTGGTCTTAACAACGCGGGCGCCAACAACCTGCCTCCCACCATGCTCGGAGGTGCTGGCAATTTGGGTGGCAATTTGGGTGCGGGCACGATCGGCACGGCGACGATGACGACCTTCATTCAGGGCGCGGAGGGCGCGTTCGTGCAACAGGGGCCCGCTGTGGTGACGCAGGGAGCGGCGGGCTTCTCCCTGCAGGAGACGCTGCAGCAGGCTTTGCAGGTCCAGGGCCTGGCGGGCACCCAGCTGACGGAGATCCCGAATCTGACGACGCAGAACGGGCAGCTGAACCTCGCGGCGTTGTTGGCGGCGCTGCCGGGCGCGCCCGGGGGAGCGGCAGGCGGCCCAGCGGCAGGGCCCGCAGGGCCCGCAGGGGCGGCAGGCGCGAATGCCGGAGTCCCAGCGACGGGAGCAGCGGCGGTAGCGCAGGCGAACGAAGCGGAAAGTAATGCAGAGGTGGTTTTCGGGACGACGTTCGACGGCTTGACGGACCAGCTCACTAATCAAATGGGGCTGCCAGCGGACCTTCAGGCCGAGCTCACTGCGGGCCTGCAGCACGGGCTGCAGGCTGCAGCGCAGCAAGCGGGTCTCCAGGCCGGTCTCCAGGGCCAAATCCAGGCGGGCCAGATCCAGGCGGGCCCAATCCAGACGGCCCAAATCCAGCCCACGGTTGACATCACCCTCGACGGGGCCCGATTGGACCGAATTCTGGCCGGTGCAGCGACCAACGAGGAGGTGCAGGCCGCTATCCACGAGGAGATTCAAAGAAGCGTAACGCAGCTAGTCCAGGCGAACTCTCCGCAAATGGAGCAGCCGAGCGCGGCAAATAACTGGGAACTACCTCTGAATAACATGCCACAGCAGGAGGTGAGAGTGGTCACACAGGTCTTTCAGCTGCCAATGGCCAATAGTCAGCAGAACATTCAGGGGAACAATCAGCCGAATCAGCACACCCCGCGAGGCCGAGGGATATTCGAACAAAACGCCGTAGCTCCTGGGGCCGCAGCTCCCGCTCCGGACCCTGCGAATGCGACTGGGAATGGTGCGAATAGTGCGAGCAGCAGTGTTGCGGCCGGTGCGTCGGCCGATGCTCCGCGCCCCCGCGCCGATGCTGGTCTCAGCGATCTCGAGAGTGTGATCCAGTCTCTGAACGCTACAACCACCGCTCCCGCGGCGGCTCCAACCGAGGGCACGCACATGCGAGCGGAACCCGTGCGGGCGGCCGGCAACCCGGGCGACCCCGACGGTGGCGATGACGGAGACGACGACAGAGACGGAGACGATAATGACCCAGACAAAGAGGGAGAAAACAAACCTGAAAACAAGGAAAAAGACGAAGATAAGGACGACAAAGACAAGAGTTCGGAAAATGGTCCCTTCAGGACTCCTCCTAAGCTGGAGAAAACGCCCAGTTCTTCATCCGTTCTCCATCCCGAGCGGTTACGATCCCAAACCTCGGCGGCGCGCGTTGCGAAGATTGAGAAATTGAAGCGGAAAGTCATGAACCAGTTCCGCAAGCGCAGTGCGAAAGTCAGACGTGATCTGAGTGGGATTTTGTTGGACCGGGAGAGCTTCGTAGATTTCCTCAGGACCCAACCGTTCTCCCGTCGGGTCGTGCTTCTCCCGGACAAAACAAAGAACACGGAGCCGGTTCTCGCTAAACAGCCAGCGTCTCCGCCCTCGAAACCGAATTCGAGCGCGAGCCACTCCGTGCCGCCGCGCCTGGATCCGGAGCACGTTTTGGGAGTCAGGATCGGCGGCCCCCCTTCGGATCCTTCCGCTGCAGATTTGGGCGCGGAGGACAAGATCTTCGACAAGTTTCCGTTCTGGGACTGCGTGTTCAATCCGGCCAAGTACGTCGCGCCGTTAAATTTGGAGGAGTGCCACATGAGTCTGGACCCCTTCTGGAAGCGCGAGTTCGGGAACGAGTTCGGCTACGCATTCGAAAACCATCCAGGGCAGTTCGGGAATCCGACGTCGAAAACCATCCAGCGATTACCGCAGAGTGTTATGAGCAACGGCAGCAACTTCGGTGGCAAGCTCGATTCCCATAGCTCGCAGTTTCGATTTGTTTTGGATCAGTACGTGTACGCGCAGGCCAATTCGCAAAGTGTGGACAAGATCGAGAAGAAGATCGAGAGCCAGCAGCCCTCGACCGAGATCTGCCCCGCGCACTGGGGCCGCAAGTCCATCGCGTTCCGGTGTCTGGACTGCGAGTACGACTCGAACTGCATCATCTGCCCCGACTGCTTCTTCGACTCGAATCACGTGGGGCACCGGACGCAGCTGATCCGCACGCAGGGGGGGGGCGTGCGACTGCGGCGACGCCAGTTCGTGGAATCCGAAGGGGTTCTGCTCGAGGCACGGGAAGAAGGGGAACGACGACCGGAGGCTGGCGCAGAACTTCGCCCAGAACGGGGACAAGAGATGCGGGTTTCCGACGCTGGAGATCGCCAAGCGCGCGAAGAAGGCGATCGGGTTCGTGGTGGACCTGATGGCGTACATCACGCAGCTGGGCGAGGATTTGGACGTGCTGCTGAGGTTCTTGAACCAAGCCAGGGATCTGGCCGAGTTCCGTCTTTCCGCTTATTTCACCGTGCTCAAGTACGCCCGCAACGAGGCTATTGGGCGTGCGCCGAAGTTCGACTTCCCGCTGAGCACCTGGCGCCACATAGCGCGCGACTCGGACCTGAAGATCTGGATGCCCCACGGCCTGCAGGACATCCCGGAAAAGGCCCTGCACAACGCGGAGCCGTACTACGCGATCCAGTGGGACGCGTGTCGCGTAGCGACGAGCGGGAACCGATGTTCGGGAGACAACGGCGCAGCCAACGGCGTCGAAATGAACGGCGTCGAAATGAACGAGACGGGCGTGATCGCGATGTGGGAGTACCTGTACTACACGCAGGAGCAGGCCATGCTGCAGACTCTGGAGAGCTGTGTGCACTACCTACAAAACAAATGCAAGTTGTCGTGGGGGTACCGGCACATTCTGTGCCAGAAGCTGGAGGCGGACAGTGTCCGGGATACGGCGCGGCCGGGGGAGCGGTATGTGGGCATCGGGGAGATCCGGAGCGCCTGGAAGTCTGGAAAGTCTGGAAAGTCAGGAAAGAGGAAAGAGGAAAGTCAGGAAGCGAAGAAACTCCAGAAGGAGCTCCACACGCTTCTCGAGAACGACAACTGCGCGCTCGTGCCGATGGACAACGCGTTCCTCATCTGGCGCCAGAAGAACCGCAAGGAGTGTGCTACAGCAGAACAAGCGGAAGAGTTCTTTTTAGACTTACCGTGCGAACAGAGGCTGTGGAAGTGGGTGGCGCACATTTACAATATTCCTCACGGGAGCGGGATGAGCAAGGACGCGGGAAGCTTCGGAACCACCATACAGAAGCACGTCCAGGAGGAGATGCTGAGCTATCTGAGGAAGCGGAGCGAGGGAATGAGTGAGGGAAACGAAGGGCTGGGAAAAGACGAAAAATTTGTAGGGAAGGACGAGTGCCAGTCGCACGCGGCGTTAAATCAGCAGCTCCGGCACGAGCCCGCCTTCGGTGTGCTCAATTTCACGGAGCCAAAAGACCCGAACTCTTCCAGGCTCAAAGGCGACCCAACGGAAATGGACGACGATGAGTTCGAGGTTTTCTGCGAGCAGATTGCCGGCGCGCCCGCTGCGACCAAAGCGAGGTTGAAAGCGGCCCTCGATGCGCCGGACTCTCCGTCCGACGCTGCCAGTGTCACTGGCAACGACGATGCCAATAGTTCGGGTGCCAATAGTTCGGGAGATTCCGACGGCGCCACCTGCTACTTGCTGGATCCCGCGGATTTGGAGGCGCCGCTGGTTCCGCTGGTCTCGTGCAACGACCGGACGACGCTGGCTCTGCACGCGTCGAACATCGGCTACAAGAACCTCTGGTCCGGCTTCCAGCACGACCTCACGCCCGCTATGACCGATGTGGGCGCGTACGACCGGCAACAGTTGACCTCCAATTTATCGGCGCTGATTCTGGATTTGGACGACGGCATCTTCAAGCGGCACGGGGGCAAGCTCGACTCCAGCGTCACGAAACACGTCGTCCGGGGCACGTGGCTGGGGGCCGTGGTGGATGGGAATTTCATCCGCAACGTGTCGCACAAAGCAATAAGCAAAATCACCGACGGCGTGGTGTTCAAGACGAGCATGGAAAGGTTGCTGGCGAAGATCGCGGGCGAGAGGCCTGGGGCGTGGCCCGCCGGGCCAGCAGGGGCGGCGTACAATCAGCACAACCAGCACAACTTGAACACTGCCGACGGTGTCGGCGGCGTCAGCGCGCAGCCGGCGAGACCGACCCAAACCATCCGCGAGCAGATCCAGACCAAGTTCTACGACCTCTTCATGCTCCTCGTGCAGACCAACGCGCAGTTCAAGTTGGAGTTCACGCGCACATTCTCGGAGGGTTTTCACCAGATCGTGAACGTGAAGAAGCTGCTGGAGGAGTGCGAGCTGAACCAGCTGAAGGTGCAGATGGTTAAAAATCTCCCCCATTCACGCGTGGCCGCGGCGGCCGCTGCGGCGGCCCCGACGGGGCCCCACGCGCAGACCGTGTCGAATATCGAGGAGAAAAACTCCTACAAGCTCATCCTGAGGCAGAACTCTGTGTTTGCAAAAGCCAGGGAGTACTGGGCGCGGACGCGACTGCACGACGAGGCCTTCATGGCGCAGATTCAGCACCTGTCGGTGCAGTTGTTGACGATCCCGGAGATCATCGAGAAGATGCCCGTTAACCGGAACGGAGCACCGCTGTCGCTCATCCGGGTTTTGACGCAGCTGTACGAGCTGCTCAAGTGCTCGCTGGTCTACTTTTGGCGCGACACCTTCGAGCAGCGCCGGCATTTGCGGGACGTACCCACGATCCCGCATTTATCGGACGACGAGCTCTCCATGCGTCTGAGGACGACTTTATGTTCTTATCTGGCAACCGATTTGGCGTACATCCTGTACCACCAAGACCTGGCCGTCCGCCTAGTTTTCGACCCGCGCCTGAGGCACGAGCGATCTTTGTTGTGCGGCCTCTACGCGACTCTCTGGGGCGTGAACTCGCAGTGCAGATATGTGGAAAGACATGTTTCGTATGAATTGAAAGCCTCAGAGTGGACCTACTGGCTGTCGATCGAGAGCAGCCTGATGCGGGCGTCTAAAGTCCTAACCGAAAGTGCGAGGGCGTGCTACGATTTGCAGAAGTCCAAGTTCTGGTACGAGGCTCTCGTGGAATGTCTATCCGACCACGTGCCCGAGCTTTTATCCGCGATCCCCTACGACTGGAGCTTCCACGGCGCCAATCGAGATAAGAAGAACGGGGGGAAAAACGGCTGTATTTCGAACGCGTCCGAGTACATCACCAAGAGCAAGAGGCACACCATGGTGGGGTGTCTGCACATCCTGCTGCAGCGCATCTTCATCTCGTCCGTGAACATGGACCTGATCAGCCTGGTGGCGGAGGACGCGCTGGACGAACTCAAAAGCGGACCTAACGGTCCCGGACCTAACGGTCCGAGCAGTGCCAGTGGAGCTGATTCCGCGGCAAAGACGCGCTTCGCCCAGCGGCTCCGCTCCGTCCCGAGTCTGCGGCGAGTTTACGAGTCTCTCCTGCTGAAAACCTTCCCCGAGGGCTTCGTGATCAAGATCCAGCGCAACGCGACCAAGACCCTCGCCTTCGCGGAAGCAGCGAGACAAGGTTTGTGGACGAAGAACGGCTACCAGACCATTTCGGATCAGTTGGAGTGTTACATCGAGGACGGGCGGCGCGCGCAAGACCTCCTGACGTTGCAGTTCTGCGCCATGATGTTGACTCTGCATCGGAGAAGACGCGAGCGGGTCTACGCTGCTCGCTGCGAGGCGCTGGCCAACGCGATTCACAGCGTTCAGGAGGGCAGTTACACTGGTTACAGTGCAGCTAGTGCCACTAGTAGTGGGAGGGGGGAGCAGGACCAAGACTCGCCTGGACCTGCTAGTCTATGCCAGAGCTCCGAATCCGCGGAGGACGACACGAAGCGGCGCAAGGTCGAGGTTGACGACGAGACGGCGCGCCAAAGTGAGGGCATCATGAAGATCGAGATCCGACCACGCCAAAGTGAGGGCCTGGACATCACGGCCCGATCCCAGGCCAATACGCCTGGGGAACGCTCCGCCGAGCGGGTGTATTTTGAGGACTTCGCGCGGCATCTCGCGAGGGAGGAGGAGAAGAGGGTGCGACGACGAGGGGAGGAATCGGCGAAAAAAATGGAGGCAATCTCCGAGGAAGAGGTGAACGCCATTTTGGAAACTTTGGAGGCGAGGGAGCAGGAGCGGGAAATGAAAAGCAGGAGCGAAGCGAAGAAGGACAAGGAAAAAGAGGGGGGTGAAAAGGAAAAGCCTGACGGGAAGGAAAAGGATGAGACGAAAGCCCAGCAGGAGCCCGCGAGCATCGAGGAAGAAACTCCCAAGTCTGGTACGAATGCCGCAAAGTGCCTCGAGATGACGTGGGCTCCCGCTATCTGCGGTATTGTCAATGGCACCGCGAATGCCAGCGGCACTGCCACCGGGAGTGCGCCCGGCACTGCCAGAGAGAACGCGAGCACCACGGGAGAGGGCACGGGCGAGTTGATCGCGACGATTGTGAACAGGGTGCAGGCTGTGCAGCACCCGCTCTCCGACACGTTTTTGAGGGGATTCAGTGACGGGCTGGCCAACTCGCTGGGCCTGAATCGACCGCCAGTGCTCGATGCGATCGAAAACGGGACCGAAAACGGGGCGAGCCCCTTTGACGAACAATCCGATTACCAATCCGCTCTGAGCCGCGCTCAGTCGAGCAGCTCCTGCAGCTCGGCCGCCAGTTCGGACTTCTACACGCCCACCGATGAGAGTCTTAATGGCAGCATCCCCAGCAGCCGCGCGATGACGAAGGAGTCCGTTGTTGTATCGGCTCCAGCTACTGCTTCTGCAGCATCGGCCGCGTCATCGGCCGCGTCGGTAGTGAAGAAGGCCTCCACCCCTCCCGCCAAGAGTTTGCTGAGGAACGAGAACAGTGCGATGAAGAAGCGGGTGTGCGCGAATTCGGTCTCCGCGCCCAGCCTCCTCGGGTCGAAGATGAACAAAACGACCAACGGCACTACCAACGGCACTACTAGCAAGGGAATCTCCAACTCGGAAAATCCGAACGCTCTGCAAAATAATCCGGGGGAATCCCGTTTCGACGACCTCGATCTCGCGAGCGCCTCGGCACGTGCCGCCCGCTACCGCCGCCTCCAATCGGATTGCCAGTTCCGCTCCGTGGGGCACGAGCGTTTCACGAAGTACGCCAACTACCACCTCGGTCCGCACGAAGTGAACTTCAAGAAGTCTACGGAGAGTATTACCCAGAAGTCTACAGAGAGTATTAACACGGCGCCCGGCAGCTCGCCCGGCACCTTCTACTCCCCGAACCCGCTCTCGAAGTGGGGCTACACCACCAGCTGCAGCCCGGGGTTCATCGACACGACGCCAACACCGGATTTCGCGTTCCGGCTGGCGGAGACCGTGTTTTTAACCCAGTTCCACAGCTTCCAGCCGGACATGCGTTTTTATCACAGATCTCTGCTCTGGGGACCGCAGGTGATCGAGGCCATCAAGGCCGACCCGATCTACGCGTGCCCGGCGGAACAGGGGGGCGGGATTCGCGAAAACCCCGCTGACTTAATCGCCCAGTTCGTCCAGCGCGTGCAGTCCGACGACTACCTGTTCGAAAATTTTGTGCTCCCGCATTTAGACAACCAAACATTGAAGAAGGCGCACAAGTTCGCGGTGTGCGAGATGGACGCGGAGTCCCGGGCGCGGGACGCGGGGCGAGTCGCAGGCGCGCCATCGCAGGCGAGACTGGGCAGACACGCCTTCGGGGCCAGCAACAGGATCGTGGAGTTCCTGATCAATTTTTTCAGGGGCAAGGAGAAGAAACGGGTCCTGGAAAAATTCGGGGTCACGGAGAACATGAGCTACAAGGAGCAGGCCGATCACGCCGTATATAAGGTGATGGAGAACCTGCCGCCGGCAGTGCCGGAAGGTGGTAACGGTAACGCCGGAGAAGATGACCAGCTCGTGACCAGGAAGTGGCTGGAGGAAAACACTCTGCTGCTGGAACTCCAGCACGGGCTGCCGGAGAACCTGGTACATAGAGAACTCCACGAGCTCGCCGAGGCGACAGCGAGCGCGACAGCGAACGCGACCGCGAGCGGGTCGGCGTGCGATTCGCTGGGGGAATTCGCTCACCTGGAAAGTGGCATGCTGGACAGCAACCTCGACTGGTTCCTGCGCATCAGCCGTGACCCCGCGGTGAGGAGTACTATCTACGCGGAAATCGACCCCAGGTTCAACATGTCCGTGGACTACGCGAACAACGGGGTGGAAACTCTCGATACCGTGGAGATCACCAGGTTTTTGATCGAGGAACTCGGCTACAATCTCGTCGCCAACTACGACCTCGCTGCGGAGCTCGCGAACGCGGGGAAGAAGGCGAGGACTCCGGACAAAAACGTGCAGTACGTGGAGACGTTCTACTCGATTTTGACGCAGACCATCGGCGATCCCTTCGCACTCTGCGCCGAGATGCACATGTGCAATTTGGAGTGTGGAAGTAGTTCGCAGGATACAAGTGCAGCCAAATCTGGTACCGCGAGTTCAAAACTAGTGGCCGGCAAATCGACGGAGAGTCTGCCAGAGGGCGGTGACGTCTCCCCCAAGGACGGCCGCGAGCGCAACTCGTTCACGGCAAGAAGATCTTCAAGTAATGTTTCGTCCAAACAACATCTCTTGTTTGCGGACATCGAGTCCCTCATGCTCTCTCTCGTGATGCGGCAGTCGGACTCGGAGCACCCGCTCGAGGCCACAGCCGCGATGATCAAGGACCAGGCGCTGGAAGCGGTCGACCTCGAGGAGCGGCAGGTGATGTGCCTCTCGCGTCAGCTGGTGCAGATCCTCGCGGCGGGCAGGAAGCCCAGGACGGAGCTGGAACAGCTTCTGGGCGGGTCGGGGGCGAACGCGAATCTGCCGTCTGCGTCTTTATCGTATTCCCAGGAGGTATGGCGCCGCGCCCTGGCGTTCGTCGGCGAGGAGACGTGGCAGCAGGACATTCGGCACCTGAAGAGTCTGAACACGAGTTCGGCGGTGCCGAAGGCCGCTGCGGCGTCCGCCGCGGCCTCGGCCTCGAGCCCGGTCGAGGAAGCCGGCCCCGGCGCTCCTGCCACTGCCAGTGCTGCCACTGCCAGTGCTGCCACTGCCAGTGCCACCGCCGGCGAGAAGAAGCTTTACTACGCGCTGCGGAAGACGCCCGAGGTGCTGTCGCTCTACGACAGCAGCAACCACTGGCTGGTGCCGAAGCGCTCGAAGGCCGAGGAGGCCACGTTTTTGGAGCGGGCGGCGGAGAACATGGAGCGCGAGCAACACGCCAGCATGCTGGGGCCGGACGTCCTGCTGCACCGCGAGCAGCAGCTGGCGAGCATGTTCTCGAACGCGGAGTTCAACGCGCTCTGCGCGAAGGTGCGGGAGTACGAAATGTTAAGGGAGAAAAGTAGGGAGAGAACCGTCAAGGCGGAAATGAACGAGCTGCTGGACCAGCTGTCCTCCAGGGCGCGGAAACTGTTGAAAGCGGATCCGGGGGCGCGCGCCTCGATGCTGGCCTGCGTGCGGCACTCGCTGCAGCGACGGCGCTCCCAACTTCTGCGCGAGAGCGTGTCGTCGGCTAGGATGTGGGCGGTGATTTTGAATTTAGGGTTGAACGCCAACATCGAGAACCTGCAGCCCAGCATCCTGAAGCTGGTGGACGCGTGTCGGCCGACACTACCAAAAAATCTCAGGCTCGATACGAACTTCCAGCGGGTTTTAGTACATTCGGTCGCAGCTCCGGAGCATAAGAGGAAGAACGGCAGCGTGCACCTGCAGGTCGGGAGGCTTTACAACGGGAACAGCAAGAACTGGCGCCTGAAACTGCTGAGTCTAGCCGCGAAGGACACCACCGCCACGAAGGCTGGCACGAAGAGGAAGAGCAGCATCGAGGACGATGCCAGCGGGGAGAAAATGAAGGAGAAGATCAACGCGGAGCTGGTCAGTCGCGCTCTGGAGAATGGCGCGCGGTACTCTCCGGGGAGTGTGGAGCTGTCTACCTGTGTTTTGCACCCGTATCGGGACTGCTACAGCAACGGCACGCTGAGAATCCACGCTCAGGCGTCCTTTTTCTGGCGCTTCTTCGGGGGGCCGCAATACCGGGATGATATCGTGGCGCATCGGATGTTCAAAGGCCTCCAAAAACTCCTCAAAAACGAGGCCGAGACGAAGCTCGACGAATGCGCAGCAACAGTGTCCGATGCGCGGCGCTGCAGAGTCGTGCTTCTGCGCATGCACGCCTTCGTCAGCTTGCTCCATCGCGAGCTGCAAACCGAAAGAAATGCGAGGAGCTTCTTGAATTCCGATTCAGGAGAGCACGCTTTGGACGCCGCGAAGGAGTCCAACTTCGTCGAAACCCTCCGACGGTTCAACGTCATGGCCCTCACCGAGAGCTCCAAGGTTAGAGGAGCTCCGGCTGCTCTCCACGGCCAAAACCTGCACGACCTGCAGCTCTTCACGGACAAGGTGAATTATCATTCCGGCCGCGCGTCCTCCTCTATTTTACCAAGTGCGAACGGCGTGATCAGCGAATCGCCGATCAAGGAATCCTCGATCGACGCTCACGAGCCTGCTCATATTAAGCAGGATCACGAGTCAGGAGCAGCTCCCGAGTGCCACGACCAGGACCTCGTCGGGCTCCACCCGTACTCCACCTTCGCGCTGCTGTCGGACTTCTTTCCTGCGTCAGCACTTCTGGATGAGGATGACGAAAAGCGTAGTACTGCAACTCCGTGCGCCTTCCCGTGCGTGTACGCTCGCATGCAGAGCCCGAGCGCCATCGCGCCTTTCCTGGAGAAACTGTCCTCCCTCCCCGACTCAGTCCACGACTGCTCGTTGCAAACTATACTCGATAATGTGAAAAAGGCCGAAGAAGTTGCAGAGCAGGCGGAGGCGACGACATCGAAGGCCGAGGCGCTCCGGCAGGTCTCTTGCGGCCTCGTTGGCGCGGCCGCCGCTATAGCTTCGAACTTATCGGCGCCTCCCGGCAGCCCCCCGGGGGCCAATCCGAATCTCACCGGCGCCAACATCGAGAACGCGATCGCCGCGCTCGCCAGCAACGACCAAGGCCCAGGGTTAGCCGGCCCGGGCTTGATCGGGAACATGATGAACACCATCGGGAGTCCGCAGTACGCCAGTTTGTCGGGGCCGGAGCGGCTGATCCACATCGCGACGCAAGCTGGGTTGTTGGCGGGAACGGGTGCCTCGTCTGGGAGGTCCAAATCCAACCAGGCCGCGCAGCCGGCGCAGCCGTTCTGCATCCGCGAGGAGAAGGTGTTCCGCTTCACCATGCGGGAGCAGATCTACTATGGTTTGAAATCGATTCTAAGCTCCGGCACCAGTACAGACAACAAAATGGCCGCGACGGTCTGGAATCGGTGCGCGGAGGTGCTGTTCGCAGAAGGCCCGGCCCAAGGGAGCTCCCGTCTATCTCAAGGGAAAGAAAAAGCGGCCAGCACAACGACGGCGGACTCGAAGTCGAAACTCGACTCGCTGAACGAAATCGACTCGACTCGAAGCAGTGCTCTTCCAGGCAGCCTGCCTCCTGCACGTTCTCCGGCTCCTGCACGTTCTCCGGCGCTTCCGGCAGTTTCTCCTGCGCTCTCGCTCACGGATTTGTTTGTATTGCACACTACGGCGCATAGCCATGCCTCGTCTTTGCCAGGGCCCGCCTCCTCCCCGGCCGGAATGAGCGCTTCGTCGTCGAGTAGCGGATTCAATGCGGGTGCCGCACCCGGTGCGTCGTCATCTTCGAGCAGCACCGCTGCCGCGGCAGCAGCGTGTGCGGCCGTTATCAGCGGCGAGCGCATTTCCGCCGACAAAAAGAAGAAGGCCCAGCGCGTGCAGAAGCGCATGCTGCGGCAGATGCGCACCAAGCAGGAGGCCTTCCTGGTCCGGAACAACCTGCTCAAGGTGCCCAAGGCGGCGCCGAAAGCGGCCGCGGGCGGGAACGAGAGCCCGGTGTTGAAAAAGATCCTCACCCCAAGTACTAAGCAGCTGCAAATCGAGGAAAGCAAGAAGAAAGGAGAGGGCAAAGACAGCAGGGAGGGCAGCAAGGACAGCAGCAAGGACAGCAGCAAGGAGGACAGCAGGGAGAGCAGTAAGGAAAAACGAATCGACGTGGCCTCGGTGCTCGAGGCTGACGACGAGGGAGAGGGTGAGGAGTCGGAGGACGAGGAGGAGAAATCGGAGAACGGGGAGGTCGACGACTCCACGTGCTGTATCTGCCGCGTGTCCACGGCTTCGCAGCTCACGAAGGATAACGACGATAAATTGGACAACGATTCCGACTCCCCGGATGGGCGTCGCAGTCGGCGGGCCATCTCCCAATCAGGAGGCTACTGTCACCCCTGCCCAACCGTCGTCGAGGAGGAGCCGGCCGGGTATCTGACTCTGCTCGAAACCCGCGGCGTGGCCCCCGGGTCGTACCTGAACTCCGCCGGCGGCTGCTTATCTCTGAATTCATGCGGCCACATCGTGCACCTGGCCTGTCTAAGGGACTATTTGAAGAACGACCGGAACCGGCCGGAGAACTTCTTCTACAACATGGACAACCACGAGTTTCCGTGTCCGTTGTGCCGGGCGGTTTGCTCTGGTGTTTTACCACTCGTGGAGCCCGAAGTCGGCGCCAAACGGGAGTTCGTGGAGATCGAGAAGAAAAATGCCGCGTCGTTGGTCGCCTTCAACAACGCCGACTCTCCGGAGGCCAACGCGGCGCACGTGCCCTTCATCGAGGACCTGCTCCAGGACTCCATGTTTCTATACCTTCTGCCGAAGGACGCGGTCGAGGCGTGCGGCAGTTCCAAATTGAGGGCCGCTCTCAGGGCGGCTGCGCCGGCGGCCGCGCCGGCCGTCAGCCTCAAGGCGAGCGTTTTTAAAAATGCCGGGTTCCCGTCGCTGCAGCTCCGGATCAACAGCAAGAACGCCGCGGAACTGCAGTCGAAGTGGGGCGACAAGGCCACCGTGGTGGCGCCGAACGAGGGCAGGTCCAATGGCCCGGCGAGTGGCGGCGGGCCGGCTGGCGTCGCCGAGTGGCGGCGAAGCGGCGATAATGACGACGATAACGACGACAACGATGGGGACGATGACTTCGACTACCAGGGCAGCCAGGCAAGCGGCGGCCACGACGGCGACATAGACCTGGAGGATGTCTCGAATTTGGAGGAGGAAGAAGAAGAGGAGGAGCCGTCGGAGGCCGACTCGCCTGACGGCGACTCCCCGTACCCGCACGCCATCACGCACGCGCTGTTCGGCAACGCAAATCGATTCGCGAATGTCGCGCCGATAGCCGGCCCCGGCCGCGTCATTCCCGGCAACGGACCCGGCCCGCTCGCGAACAATCTGAGGGCGCAGCAAGCAGTGCAAGCAGTTCCAGGAGACGTGGGGTTGGGTAACAGGGAATGGATGCCGGGGAATCCAGGAGGACCTCCAGGAGGACCTGCGGGAGGGCCTGCGGGAGGCGGCGCTCCAGGAGGTCCCGGAGCTCCGGGCGGCGGGAACGGAGGCAACGGCAACGGGCCAAACACAAAGGAGAGCCAGGCCGCGTTCGTGCGCAAGTCCCACCCGTTGTACTTTTTGGAGGTCGCTCACTGGTTGTCTCCGGATTTGCACGCGAAGCTGCAGGCCGATGCCGAGGCGTTCCAGTCCCAAGACAGCTTCCACTCGCGCGCACTGTTGCAGTTCGTGCAGTGCCTGGACACCACGTTTCCCGACACTCATTTTCAGACCGAGTTCGGCTTCTACGTGGATTCCAAGGACGCCGGCGCTACCGATGGTGCGGCTACGGCGAAAAACAGCGAGGCCAGGAAGATCCAACCTTTGCACGACTCCATCCCCACCGGCATCCAGCCGAAATCCGAGGCCCTGGACGCCTGGAACTCCCTGCACTCCCTCACCGAGGAGATCCAGCTGCGGATGACGACGTACCCGCTGCAGATCGCGAGTGCGAAGCCGTTTTTGGGCTACGTGGTGCGCGCCCTGCTGGGCGTGGCTTCTGCGCACCTGTGGTACTCGTTCCACTGGGAAGCCGTGGCCTTTGCGGGGCCGAGGCTGAAGGCGTTTTTGTGTGAATGGCTGTTTAAGGACGTGCTCGAGAGGGAGGACGAGAGTGCCGGCGAGGAGAATGGCAATGCGCAGGGAGGAGATTATGTGGGTACAGTGACGCCGGTGACGGAATACAAGTGCGCGAAGAAGCAGAAGGACTTTCTCGAGCTGGAGAAGGCGAGGGCTGAATTAAAACGAGGGGAGGTCTTCTCGCACCGCCGATTGGGTCTGGTTTACGACGAGCGCGGCTGCATGAATGACGCGGAGGACGACGAGGGAAATCATAATGGCGAGGGAAATCATAATGGCGAGGGAAATGGCGAGGGAAACGACGATGACGAGCCAAAACCCACGCGCGCCGAGAGTTCCAAGGAGCGTGCTAGTCTCGTAGGGAGGTCGAGCTCCAGTCGTCCGTTTTTTAAGAAGAAGTCTCCAAACCCGAAGCGCGCAGGCATCTCCGTCCGGCGCAGCGGGTCCAGCTCGAGTATGAACGACGGAGCGAAGGACGACGGGGCGAAAGACGACGGTAAGGACGGTAAGGAGCCGAAGAGCAGTTTCTTCACCGCCGGTGCGACCGAGGACGACGGAAATGACGGAAATGACGGAAATCGCTCGAGCTCCGACTGGAACTGCGTCCACGGCGACGGCAAACTGGACAGCGAGGGGAATTACGAGTCGCATTCGGCCAACGCGTTCTTAGATGCGCACAGTAACTTCGCCTACAGCGACCGCGTCAAGGAGGCGCTCATCGCCGGGACGTACGACATCGCGACCTGGTACAACGACGAAATTGAGGAAGCTGAGGTGGAAGAGGGGGCCCCCCTGGGGGGAGAAGGAGAAGAGGCAGAGGAGGCGGAAGAGGACGCGCTAGCGGACGGTGGGGAGGAGGCTGCGGAGGACGCAGAAGAGGATGCTGCTTTAGAGGAGGCTGCGGTCGAGAACGCTGCGGTAGGAAACGCTGCGGTCGACGGCGTTCCGGGTGGCAAGGGCGCTGCTGCTGCTTTGGAGGAGGATTCTAAATTAGACGGAGAGAGCCGCGAGGGCGCCCCTCCTACCATTCCAGGCGAACTCGACGACCCGGATGAGTGGGAGGACGACGGGAACGAGCCGGACCGGCTCGCGGCGCGCCTGATGGGCGACATCGTGATCGGCTCCAAGCGGTTCTACTCTTTTTCGAAACTCAAAAGGCAAAGAATCGTCTACGACAAGTGCGCGGAGATCTGCGCCACCTTCGAGGCCACGCGTGGCGACTACGAGGACAGCGAAAGAGAGCTGTTATTAGCCAACAACCTGCGCCTCAAGCTGGTGGATCATCTGACCTCTGGGAAGATAAAGAGCTGTGCGGACCTGAGGGCGTTCGTGGCCCTTCGAATTTGGGAGGGGGAGGAGCGGCTGCGCGAGAAGCACTGCGTGTCGCCTTCCTTCAAAGAAGCCGCAGTGAAAACGTTGACGAAAAGGGAGAGCGACCTGATCCTGAAGAACGTTGCGGACGGCAAGGTGAGCGCGTGGGCCGCGCTGTCGAAGTGCGGCAAGAAAACTGCGAGCAAGTCCCTGTGCCAGAAGAACTCCGGCGAAGAAGTTGCGCAAGAGGTGACTGCAAGCGTTGTGGCGGCGGCAGTGGCGGCGGTGCCAGAGGAGTCTGCTGCGGTACCAGAACGCGAACACGCCTCCCCCGATATGGTCGCGAGGGATATCAACGCTCCCGATGATACGCCGGTTGGAGATCCTCCCGACGGCACGCCTGGCGTGACGCCTGGCGTGACGCCGGCTCGCTCCGTCGAAGGCACCAACGACGCTGCCGTCGCGTGGCTGCGGGGACACAATTTGGACCCAGAGAACTACGACCGGTGGGACGCCGGGTGGCATGACGACGAAGACGACTCGGAGGACGACTGGCACATGCAATCCATCAACGAGGACGGCCCGGAAAGCCCCGCCCAGGGCGGCTCCGCCCAGGGCGGCGCCCAGGGCGGCGCCCTTCTCCCCGACCTGTCACTGACGGAGTCAGGAGTCCTGAAGGACGCCAGTGGCAACCCCTCCTCCAGGGACGATCTGCAAGGGGGCAATCCGAAATCGAAGAACTATATGAAGCTGGGCGGGGGTCCGAATTCGCAGCTGCACGCGCACCTGAGAAAGCGGAGCAAGAGCCAGAAGGCCGTGTACGACGTCTCTGCCGAGAAGGCGACGGTGCTGTCGCTGCAGAACCCCCACGTGGAGAACCCGTTCTACAAGGCGATGCGGCCGAGTGGCAAGGCGGGAGAAGTTACCGGAGTGTCTAAAACCGCGCGAACTCTAGACGCAACGGTCGCAAGCTCCGCGACTTCCTCGTCCGCGACTTCCTCTTCCGCGGGAGACAACGTTGCTGTCCTGGACAAGTCAATGTCTGACAACTTGAAAGCGCGGAAACCGGACCTGAACCGGTTTGGCGAAGTTGTGACTGTGGTAGAGGACTCGCGCGAACTCCTTCTGGAGGACAAAGACGGCATCCAAGAAAGCATACGAGACAGCATCGTCACTCCCGACGGTACTGTTATCCCGCTTGAGAAAGACGACGAAGTCGACGAAGACGGCGGAAAAGAAGACAGAGTGGAGTGGATGAAAACAAAAACAATGAAAACATCCTCGGAAGATGCACAAAGGATTGCAGATATTATTGAAAGCGCGGCTGCAGACAAGGTTGCAGACAAGGTTGAAGAGCCTGAAAAGGTCGAAGAGATGAACGCGTTCGCTCGCGCCTGCCTCCGCGATCTTGCCGTCCTGATGGGCGACGACCGCCCGCCGACCGTTTTGGAGCTACACGACGCCGGCCCCGACGGGGACGGGAAGCTGGGCAAAAAGAGGGGCAGCCGAAAGAGCAGCAAGAGCGGGAAGAGTAGTGCCGGCGGTTTGCACAAAGACGAATACTTCCTCACCGCCGGGGTGGTATTGGATCCGTGTAAAGATACCACAGGTACAACAGATACAACAGAGGAGGAAAATGAGACTCCATTCTTCCCCAGCATCGATCGCCAGCTGGTTGAGAAGGCGCTGATGCATTTAGTCCCAAACGCGTTGATGGATCCCCTCGGCGTGCAGCCCAAGATAGCGCAGGACGGCCTCTGTCACGCGCTCACGCACGCGTCGATGGACTTTAAGCGCGTTTTGGTTTATTTGTGCTCCTACTACGGCGTTTTGGTTGTGCATCACGGGGTTCTGAATCAGAATAGCGGTGCTACGGCGGAGAAACCTAGGACAAAAGCTAGCAAGCGCACCGTGGAGCTTGACGCTCACGAAATGGACGCCCTGAACATTCTCAATGCCAATAGTGCCTATAGTCATGGGAATGATGCTGGAAGTCGTAACGGTAGCAACGGTAGCGTCGCCATCACACTCCTGAGCGAACACGACGTGGACCACCACCTGTTCCGTAGCCTCCATCCGGCAAAAAGACTCGCTCATCTGCGCGCGTCCAAGGCGCACAAGCATGTGGAAACTCGCCTCAGTTCGAACCCAATTTTCAAAGCGCACTTCCGGAGCTCCTGGGTGCCCTTTTTGCTTCGGCATTGCTTTTACCAGTGCTGGGCAACAATGGTGGATCGGCTCGAGGAATCGGCGTGGCACCAGAGCGGCGTGGATCTGTACCCGAATTCCCACTCCGATTTCGGGGACCAGATGGGCGTTGCGTGGGAGAAACCAAAGAAAGAGGACTCGAGCAAGACTCCAGACTGCGTCACCCTCCAGATGGACGACTCTGACGCGTACGTGGACGACTTCTATCATCCCGCCGACGAAAAGACCATTCCCTACCCTGGCTGCGACTTCTTCAGGATGCACCTCGCGAGCGCAGTGGCTGCGTTTTGCAAGACGGGGCCGCCGGAAGGCCCGCCGCAAGGCGGATTAGACTCAGACACGGAGGTAGTCCGCGACGCGGAGGTTCTCACCTTCACGCTCTCGCCAGACGACCTAAGGCGCTGCGTGCGGGAGGATGCTAGAGAGAAGGCCGATATTGGACCACTAAGTGGTGGCAAGAACTCGAAGAAGCACGGTCGAGGCGCGCTGAACCCAATCCACCCGTATTTGGACTCGGAGCAGTTCGAGCTCGACGGGGCAGCACCTGGCGCGAGCCCAGACGCCAAACTACCAAAATCTACCGACAACTGGCGCAGTTTCCTCCGTTTCCAACGCCGCCTTTATCCGCACGTGACCGTCTCCGAGCAGGACTTCTTCCTGTACGTTTTAGAGTCACTGAACGGCATCCTGCTGTTCGCCTGCTGGCTGGAGCAGTCGCTGATGTCGAGATTCGATTCCAAGGACCGCACGAAGCTGGCATTCCTCTCGGACTCGCATCAGGAAGCTACGATCGAACAGCAGATCGCGGCCTCCCTGCGACGCTACAAGGGCTTTTTGGAGCTGCTCGACTTGGACCAGAACCGCGATCTCTGGTGCTTCTGTCTGGACAAGCAGAAGCTCAAGACGCATGCTACAGCCGCAAAAGCGCACGCTACAGCGCACGCTACAGCGCACTCTTCAGCGCACGCTGGTGAGGGTGCAAAATCGGATGAGAGCGTGTTCTACGGGCCGAACCGATCCGCGCTAGTCAAGCACTTCCGCACCTTCCTTGCTGATTCCAAGCGCTCCTACCTGGGCCGGTTCTTCCAGGATACGGAGGAGTACAGCGGCAGATTACACACCTTCTGGAACCTGCATCACGACGTCGGAACCTGCGGCAAATCCGCCGAAGACGCGGACTCCGAAAAATTTTCGGAAAATGCGGACTACTCCTTCCTCACGGACGACCAGCTCGCGAAGCTGAGCGGGGATCTGAGGGAAATCGGCACCTACGCCGGCAGCCTGGAGGAGTTTGCGGCGATCGTTTTAATCAGCCATCGCCAGCAAATCCTGGACTTCACAGCCGCCGTGGTCGCGCTGCATCCGGACGCGTGGTTTCTGAGGAGGATGTCGAGTGCAACGGAAAAATCTCTGCAGCTGTCCGGTGGCTCCGCAGGCTTGGAATCTTTGCTCGAGCGGCTGAAGGCGGCGTCTGGGGAGGGTCGTGCCGAGGTTTTGTCGCGCACACAGTCTAATGCCGTCGGCGCCGGCGAAGGCACGGGGGGTGCGGAGAGCACTCGGTCGGCCAAGGTAGCTCGCGAAGCGCGCGAAGCGGAAGCCGCCCAAGTTAGTAATAGCCTTAATAGGTACTCGCTTACCGACACCGCAGTCCTCCAGCTCCTGCTCGACATGGACGAGTCTGCCGTGTTCGCGCTGGTTTTCGAGTACTTTCTCCAGTCCGTAGGGGGGTATAACTGGCGCAAGCTGCGCCTGAGCGGCGCGCCGCAGATCCTGGAGACGTTCCCGTGCGTGAACCGGCGACGCTTCCTGGGGGCCCATCTGCCGGAAGCTGTCTATTCTCAGCTGCTAGGAGGACCGAGGTACGGCCTCACGGCCACGCAGTGGCAGGCCGAGGTTTTCCGTAACCACCCCAACATGTTTTTACCGGATGTGGACTTCTACCTGACGCGCCGGACGACGCTGCTGGCCTCGCAGCTGCTCTTCGGCGACGAGTTCAGCTTCAAAAACGGGCACGCGAATCCGAATAGTGCGTTGGCTCTAGCCGACAGCAACGCTGCTGCTGCCACAGTGGCTGCTGCGGCCTCTTCGCCGAGTAACGCTGATCCGTTCGGGACGGGTGCAATCAGCGCGCTGCACGAGCACTTTCAATCGTTATTGGGTGTGCACGAGGAAGACCCCGGTGACAGCTCCGCGGTCGCGCGTAAGTCCGCCGGAAAGTCCACCGCCAAAAGGCAAGAACAGCCCAGCCAGCGGGCGGCCCGGCTGTTAGAAAATTGCAAGGAGCTGATTGCGTCCAACACGATCTTGAGCGCGACGCTGGCGAATTGCTCGCCGGCCGTTCAGCACCAGCTGTCGGTGTCCATGTCGAGCCTCTTGAAATTGCGGACCATGCCGAGTCTCGTGGAGCTGATCCCGCTCCCGCCCACGTTCTCGGGTCTGGTGGCGTACACGTGGAAGCATAAAGATTTCTTAAGTAACAGAAGGGCCACGGATCCGGCGGTGTGTCTGCTGACCGGCAAGGTGATAGGCATGGACCAGGACACGCGGTCGTTCTCCAACAAGCATTTTGGGCTGTCCATTCCGGCCTCCCGCTCCAAACTCGGCGCCATCGGCGAAGCCACGGCGCTGGCGGCGCACACTGGGGCTGGGTACGGGTTGTATCTACTTCCGTACCAGGCATCCGTTTTAGTCGTGTCCACGGACGGCCAGTGCAGCATCTGGGACTGGGCCTTTCCGTACTGCGACGCGAACGGGGAGAACACCAACGCCAGCAAGCGCGTCTTGGAGATGAGTCTGGACCAGCGCCGCTACGAGGCGCTGAAAAACATGTACACGTTCGGGAGGAGCCATGCGGAGATCGTGCGGACGCAGAATAGGACCTACAGGTACATTCCGCATGCGCTGTAGACGACTGTAGACAATCCTGATGCGGAGCAATCTCCGATCCCGATGCTGGGTCTTCTGTTGTATCAAGCTGTGTGTATCGAACAGTTCTTCAGGGTTGAAGCTTAGCGTTGAAGCTTAGCGTTGAAGCTTAGCGTTGAAGCTTAGCTTCGGAATGGAGGCAGACCATTCGGAATGAGTCATGACAGACTATTCGGACCGACCTCGGAGAGAATCGAATCGAAGTATCGGTATTATACTGTGACGGATCTATTTTTCGGTTTTTCGGTCCATTAGTTTGTCCAGTTTGTTCAGTAGTGAAGTAAAGATTGTCATTGAAGAAGTAGAGATTGCGAACTTATATGAAGCACAGACTGGTCACTAGAGTGAGAAGTGAAAATTGAAGTCTCAGTGAGTTACTCAGAGAAAGAATGCCATAGTCGTGGAGAAAAGAAGACCAGGTCAACGTCGAAACTAAACGAACGTACTATATCGATCATCATTTCCGGTGTCCAGATCTCCTTTCAAAGTCCAACGAGTCTGGTTTTCGCTGCAGCAGTCTATACGGTTTTCGTTTGAAAATTTCAATGCATATCGGCCGCTCCCTTTTTGCGAACAGTCTTCCGTACAGAGTGCGTCAATGCACATATTTGGGATCATCTCTTGGACAACTTTTGGATTATTATCTCCGCCCTCTGAAATCCTTCCCTCTGACTCCAAATCCTCGCAGTGGTCCTCGGATGTTATGCCGACGGAAGTCAGCATCTAAATAACAGCATCGACAGCTCCCGACTTACGAGTGCCTCTCCGACTTACTAGCTAGGACTAGCTCATATACTGATAATCACTCTGACTTCGCAGTCATTTGGCCCTTTGATTTCCATATTTGGCCCTTTCATAATTTCCCAATTGTCATTCGACACGTGTGTCCATTTGGCATTTTCTTGGTTCTCTTTCGACACAACGTCGCGATCGTTTTGAAGACGGTCTTAGACTCTCTCTTTCGAGTCGCTGCACTAGCATCACTACGACCACGTGAGGACGTTTACAAAAGCTATATGTCCTCACGTCTGGCGTTTATTTCCTTAAGAATGAAGACAACAGATTTCGCCCTCCTGACCTCAGGTCAGACCTCAGGTCAGCCCTGGCGGCTCTCCGGTGGAGTCTCCACGGTGACCCTGACGATCAGGCTGATGATCTTGGCTGCGCTCTGCGCGTGCCCGACTTTCGCCGCTCCCGGCTCTCCCGGCAGCTGGTCTTCGCCCTTGGGGTCTCCGACTTCAACGTGGTCCTCCCCCTCCGCTGCAGCCTTGCGGCCGATCTCCTTCACAAGAACATCGCCGTTGGCGACGCCAACAGGAAACCACACAGGAGGCTACATGTCGCTGAAGAGTCAGGCGTCGCCCTGCGACGGATACCACAGCCCCTCGGCCCAGCGGAGCATCGGTTCCAGCGCCTCCTGCGGCCGCTGTTCCCCAATTTCCGTCACCGTATTAGACGAGGACGACAATCTCCTCCTGACAAGCACGTTGCAGCGTGTGACGGCGCCGGACTACTCCTCGGACGAATATAAATTATCTTTCCTCGGCCCCGACGGGTTATTCTCGGAAGATTTGTTCGCGGAGCACCAGCGATCGTGCGAGGAACTGCTGACGGCGAGCGGAAACGAGCAGTGGGACGCGCTGCTGGCGGATGTGCGGGAGACACTATTGGGCGGGGAATTGCGCGACCTGCGGTCCAGATTCAAGCACATACGGGAGCTGGAAAGAAGGCACATACTAGATCCCTATCACAACAATCACGCCACGCTGCAGGTGCCGAAGGACGCGGTGGCGCTGTTCCAACAGCACAACTTTCGGGAGCAGTCCAGGAGCGAGCGGAAGCCGCAGCACTATCGCGACCCGTATCGCGACCCGTATCGCGAGCAGCCGCAGCTCTCGTCATATCGGGACCAGATGTCCACGCCGCTGCTGTCCGCGTCCGGGGGCCAGATGTCCCCGACCGGTAGCTCCCGCAGTTCTCCGCGGTCGGACCTGGACACCAACTTCGAGGATCCGTATCTGTCTCCGAACATGGATCTGAACATGGACATGAACCTGTCCGACGGCTCCGACTCAGACGACTCTCTGGGACGGTCGCAGTATTACTTGATCGCAGCCTCTGAATTCCGCGACCTGACCTTCGACAAGACCTGGGGTGCGCCCGCGGTCACGCTGCGCACGAAGGTGAATCGGCAGAACCTGGATTTGTTCAAGCGCAGCGTGGAGTTGGATGTGGCCATGGCGGAAACCAGGCTGGTGGAGACCGTGTACCTGGACAAGAAGCAGCAGGGAGGCCAGCAGGGAGGCGGGCAGCAGGGAGGCCAGCAGGGAGGTGGCCAGCAGGGGTCGATCGCGGAGAGCAAGCAGCAGCAGGTACAACAGCAGGCACAGCATGCGCAACACGCGCAGCAGGCACAACAGGCTGGCACGATGTGCCGTAACCTGCTGTGGCTCAACGCGATGCCGGACAATATGCAGGACAACATGGACACCGCTTCGACCAGCGCGGTGCAAGAGGTCGATAGCGGTTCTGGGTCGCGAACATTGTCAGGCGCGCTGTCGGGCACGCGGGCGACCCAGGGATCCAGCACCTGCAGGATGGCGCCGTCGGAGCCGGACGAAATGCCGCAATCCGCGGCCGCGCCCGCCGGCGGCGCCGGCGCCCCAGTTAAATCCGTGATCGACCGCATGGGCCGCGCCACCACGGAGTACCGCCAGCTGATCGTGTACCTGGCCTGGCGCATGGTCCGCACGCTGCTGGTCGGCAACGCTCTGGAGGACGAATCCACGAAGGGCAAATCTGCGTCCTCGCTCGCATCATCTTTATTGCAGCAGCAGGGGCCGCACCAAGCCGCCGGCATGCACGGTGGCATTCAGGGCATGCAAGGCGGCGACGCCCTCGTCCTGGTCTTCTCGCATCTCAGCGGCTTCTTGTCCGAACTCCAGTCTAGGAACTCCGCGAACGCGCAGAAGGCCACGGTGTCGCCGAGCTTTCGCAGGCGGTCGCTGTCGCTCGACAGCATTCCGGAAAAGGAGGACGACAACGGGGAGCAGGGCGACATCTTCGGGCCTCCGAGCCCCGCAGGTCCGCCCACTCCCACGCAGAACTTTGGGCTCGGTGCAGCGTCGTCGACGCCGTCGAGCGCTTTTCCGTCTCCCAACGGCACGGACGGCTCCGACGAAAGCCTCCTGGACTTCTCCGTTCGCTCGGTGCGCGAGCAGGTCAACGAGGGCGGCCGGGGGGCGGGGTTCCTGCTGAAGGCCTACGCGCAGCTCTTCCTGACGCTCGCGCTCAGCCGGACGGCCACGAGTTCGAATGGGAGTGGAGGCGGAGCGGGCGGAGCCGCCGGTGGAGCGGGCGGAGCCGCCGGCGGAGCGGGCGGAGCCGGCGGCGGCCAGGCCGACTGTCTGCTAGCGGAGGTTCTGCTGATGGAGCAGAAGCAGGAGCAGCAGCAGCAGGGCGTTTTCTCTTCGCGCTACCCGGCGTACCCGCACCAGAAGAAGAACAAGTGCACCGAGGACCTGTCACAGCGTCTGGAGGAGATCCACGCGTCGGCCGCCAACACCATTCTCGGCAAGCGAAAGTGCGACGAACTCGCGGCGCTGCGGGAGAAGCGGCTGGCGTTCCAGGACCGCGC
>JACKZZ010021013.1_pt1 | contig 33321 bp, 14 predicted proteins | sample 8027871 | NCBI WGS metagenome assembly JACKZZ01 (sample SAMN15724774, study PRJNA655200) | protist metagenome | isolation source: fluorescence activated cell sorting (FACS) single amplified genomes of... | place: USA: West Boothbay Harbor, Gulf of Maine | collected 2000-07-19
CCGCCATGTTTTATTATGTTTCATACGATAGCTCTCGTAATCTTTGCTCTAAAATGTCTTTTTGTGACTTTAGAGAATGGAGAATTAAATCTGCCTCTTTCTGATGATGGATATCAATGATATTCTCCTGCTGTTCTAGTTGTTTCTCTGAAATTATATTTTGATCTACGTTAACCCCAGTTACGTCTTCATCGGATGATAAGCTTGAGCCATCATTTTCCATAAATAACATTTTTTGTTTTTTCTGATTTAGCTGCTGCTGTAAATTTTGTTCATATTGTTGTGGATTTATCGCTCTCTGTTGCACCGTATTATTGTCATTTCGATCAACAATGACAGCGGGTCTGTTATTATACATGGCAAAAACATTGTTACCCTTGTTGCTGTTGGTTTTCTGAAATCTTTGCTTTTCTTTCTGGTTGTTGGCTATTATTTGGTTAAATTTCTCTTTTAAATTCGATATTTTGGCCTCGAGTTTTCTTATCTCAAGCTCGTTCAATTCCCTATGTTCTTCAAATTTATACTGTAAATCGATTATTTTCTTATTAACGGCATTTGTGTTGTCGGCAATAGTATCGTCTGTTTTTACAACGTCAAATTTACCCAGTTGAACTGCAGTGGTGTCTACAACTGTTTCGTGTATGTTTGTATTGACCCTTTTACTTATCTTTTTTAAATCAACCTTCTTTGCATATTTGGTTAACGATTTCTTTTGCGATACAATTTTTTTGTCTAGACACTCCAGTTTTGGTTTTAACACATTTTGTATTATTTGAACACATTCATCTTTCTTTATTGCTGTATTCATTTTTCGAGTCACTGTATATACACCACGGCGTATTTGTTCAACAGTTTTTTCAAATTTTTTTGAAGAGGTATCTAATCGTTTATTCAAGTCAATCAGTAATTTTTCTGATGATGAATGAATTTCATGCAAAGTAGTAATTTGAGAAGGTATATTTTTGACGCGATTATTTACTTTATGTATCTCTGCGCTTGATTTTGATATTTCTGCAGTAATTTTCCTATCAAGTTTCTGAATTTCTAATCTTAACTCTTCATTTACACGATGGATGGAGGAGTTTGTTTTACATGCTTCAACTTTTTCCTCTTTAAATTCGTTTTCAATTTCTTCAAACTGCTGAATTGTATGTTTTGAAACTTTTTGTACATGAGTCAGATCTTTTCTCAGTTTTTCAACTTCGTCTTGTGTACTTTCCCAGATTTTCTGCTCGTTGCTTATTTGTTCTGAAATATAAAATTTTGTATCAGACATAATACGTTTTTTAATTAATTTTACCATCCTTTCCTCGCGTTGATTTTCATCGTCTGAACTATCTTCCTCATTAGCTTTCTCAGTGGTGCGAATAATCCCTTTTTTCTTCTTCCAAATATTTTCTACAATTGCTTTTATTTTTGTTTTTAGATTATTCCCTATACCCTCTTCACCATTGCTATCAAGGCGGTTCGCTTTCATCTTTTTATTGATAGCCTTCATTGCACTCGATAAATGTGTCAAACCATCTAATGTTTTCTTCTCTCTATCTGCAAGTTTTTTCAGTTTTTCCTCATAATTTTGATATCTAGTTTGGTCGTCTAATGTATTGTCTGCAACGGCTTTTCTAACTAGATTCACTTCATGTATTACATCATTGAGCATTTCAATAGAGGAAAAACATCTATTGTCAGTAGCAATTTTTTTTACAAGTTTTTGATGTTGTCCTTCAATATTTTCTAAGCGTACGTTAAGTTCTTCGGGATCGATCGGCGGGGGTGGAGATATCATTGCGTAAATATCGCTTTTATTTGCTTTTGTATTTAAACATGCGTTGACAAATGAAATTGAAGGTTTTGTGTTTACTTTATTTTCTAAGCTCATTAGTGATTCTCTAGTCTCCGATAAATAAAAATTTCTCTCCTCTTCCAATATTTCTATTTTTTTCTCTTTTATTTTGAGTTTGTCGTTTAGTGTCCAAACTTCGGACTTTAAACCTTGTAATTGTTTCACAATATCTTGTATTGACTCTGAGATCACGGGTGGTATATTTTCCCATACATTTCTATTTTGATTTCCACTTTTATCAAGGTTAGATTCTTTATTATACTCCATATCCTCGTTATATTTTGAGGATGGGGTAGTATCGCTGCTTTTTTTCTTATTATTTTCATATTGTTCTGATTGGGTTTTGACTTCGTCAACTAAATACTGTGACCACGTATCTAAGTGGAAATTGTCGCCATGATCAACGTTCATGGTAACTTGGATAAAGAAGGTTATGTAAACTATGTTGTTCCCTTGATTTTACAAGAAGCATCAAATTTCCAATTGTGGTTAGCGTGTATTTTTATTGCAAAGTCCGTATGTGTCGACCATAGTCGTTCCAGGTGTAGCAGTTATAATAGTGCAATATTCCTCTATTATTATTACTTTACAGTATACCTGGTATATACAGTAGTATAGTAGTATTTAATAAAATAATGAGATAAATGATGATATTAATAGTGCAACAATACGAATAATTATTATTAATATTATTATTATTTGAAATTATATAATATTATGTTTATTTCATTTATGTGAAGTGTGCAAGTGTGCAAGTGCCTGATTTAGATTGCCAGATTGCGAGCTCCAGAGCTCCTATTATAGTAAAAAGCTGGAGAAATGCACTAAGATCACTCCACTATCTTAATACGTCTTAGTATTGGATATTTTCTCTTCGCCAATCTTTAAGTTCTTCAAAATTAACGACTGTTGAATTAACTCAAATTATTAGATTGTCGTACGGTGCATTTGTACGGCCTTTTGGGGCCAAAAAGCTACCACCGCGGTATCTTGTTCTACAATCTTGAAAATCTCCAAAACATCCAGTTTTAACAAATTATTGTATAGCATAGGATTAGCAGGTTAAACAGAAGCCTGAAAAATGCGGTCAGCCTTTTTTCAGGCAAATAATGGGAGTAAAAACTTGTGCATATGTTAGTCTACAAGTGTTTGTACTAATATATATAGGATAATACACTGTGTAAAAACTACATCATCGCATATAATTAATATTAATAATAATAATAATAATACTAATACAAAAAGAACACCAGTGTATCACTCACTTCTCGGCTTGAGTACTAACCGAACGAGAAGCGTTTGGGTGTAAATCGTAAATGATAAAATTTTTATAGCATTCCACAGCTGCTTTATTACATTCTCGAAAGCTCTTAATTAATAAAATGAAACAGTTTAGTAAAATATATGCCAATTCTATGATTAAGAAGACCAGCATTAAAGAGGAAAAGAACCATCATGTGGTTATAATTAGGAACGAAGTTGGCACAAACAACAGTAAAGATAAGAGGGGTGTCGAAAAACACAATAACACTATAAACCTGGGAGAGTGTAAGGATAAGTTTGAGCAAGCTCGAGATACCTCACTAAGTCAAGACTTTGAAAGTAATAATGATCAATATGAAGAAGTAATAGTATCAAATACCAAATGGAGCACTATTAAAAATACATTACTATATGCAGTTGTATACCCTTCGATTTACTTTTCAATGATAGTTTCACCTATTGGGGTTGCTTTTCTATGGGATGACGCAATATTACGTATTTTATCATGGCTATGCGAATCAGTTTATATTCTGTTCTTCGTTTTCATTTGCTATTATCGTCCGGTAAAGAATGGATCAAAAGTTTCTTTTGCTATTTATTTATTAGTGACATGTGCATCTTTAGCTTCCTTATTTAATGGTAATGGTGAAAATTATTTAGGTTTCCTCCGAATACTTCGTTTTGGGCACTGTACCAAGCAAGTAAAACGGCTAAGTATAATGCTGACTCGGCAACTATCTGCTCCAGTTTCACGTGCAGTGGTGGCTGCTATGATGATCATATATCTATCACACTTTCTTGCCTGTGTTTTTTATTATATTGTTCGTTCACAAAATGAATTACAAACAACATCAAAACCAACATGGGCAAACTTTATGAAAACAGATGATATGAAATGGTACATCAAATACATGTACGGGCTCTATTTTACAACTCAGACCATATTTACAGTAGGCTATGGTGATTACTTACCAATTACAATAACGGAAAAAATTGTTGCCAGTGTGTTTACTGTTATAGGTGCAATAGTGTTTGCTTTAATAATTGCAACAGTATCTTCAACCATAAAGAATGCAAATATTTCTTCGACTGCTTCAAGACAACGAAGAGAAAAACTCCTTCAGTATATGTCAACCCATCAAGTTAGTACCAGCGTAGCGAGTCGTGTATTAACCTATTATGATAAATATACTGGCAATTTTGGTGGTAAATTTCATCAGCGAATTTTAGAAACGATACCAAAGTACATTCGAAATGAAATTGGGCATTATGATGCAAGGCTACTAAAGCGCCTGATGCTATTTAAATCAGCTGAGAAAAATTTAATTCTTAAATTAGGTGAGCATTTAACTCAATCATTATACATTAGTGGGGAAGAAATAGCTACGGCAAAATCTTTGCAATCTTCTCTCCGGATAGAAATCATAAGAAATGGATTAGTGGACGTGCATGTGTCTAGTACTAACAAAAATAGTGGCAAGACTAGGGCCATAAAGTCATATAACCAACCCAGAGTTTCACAATTACAACGTGGCGGTGTTATTGGAGAATACGAAACGGTAGTGCAATTAACAAGGGATAAAATGTTAGAGTCAAGTTCTATTTTTGAAAAAAGCAAAACTAAGAATGATGATCTTGAGTATATGTATGTTGCTAGCGTTGCGTGCGACACAATTTGTTTGCAGTATTCCGATTTACTTCCAATTTTACGCGATCATGAGGAAAGAAACAACTTAGCAAAAAATGAAAATACCATTACAAATGTTGCAGTTATCGATAGTAACACGTCGGCATCGTTTTTGTGTGATGCTGGCATAACGGCTATTCTTTCTCATTTGATTGATACCTTAGATAGAAAATCTGCGCTCCTAAACCAAAACATTAGTCGCGTAAAAAAATATATAAAAGCTCGCTCTATTCCGTATAAAGTCTCGGCCCGCTTAAACAGATGTTACTCTAGTATTCACTTAAATCAACACGGTGTCGATGAGGTATCAATCTTAAAGCTTTTGCCTATGACGTTGAAGCACGAGATTTTAATAACTACAATGTGGGAAAGCTTTTCAAATAAGAACAGTTTATTTAGCGACAATGTAATTCATAGTCCAGCTTCAAATTATGATCATGGTACGCTTATAACAATAATAAAAAATATGGCGCCGCAAATGTTTTTTGCTGGCCAAAATATAGTCAAAATGAATCATACCTGGCGTGGGTTATATTTTATTATTTCAGGACATATTACGATATACAGTAATATTGAAAACTGTGAAAATGATACGGCCACTAATATAATAAATGTATACGAAAATGTTCTCTTTGGTAAACCTGGGGAGAAATCTACTATTACTTGTCATGTTAAACTATTGACGAATACGTATTGCATTAACGATATCGACTTCAGTCAGATCACGAAAGAAATCTTAATATGTAAATTAAAGTGAAATATAAAAAGTTAAAGTGAAATATGTACTTGGTATATTATTATAAGGAGTTTTTAAAGTATAATCCAAAATCGTTTTTTTCTGTAATTCATTGTGAGTAAGAAGATTAATGGGGGTATAATTATTTTAAACTTTAAAGTTTTTTTAGTTTTTTAAAATATTACTTCTCGTGTAAATTTTGTAAAAAAAAATACGAGTATTTTTTATAAAAAAATGAGTATGACACTATCATACTGAATATGACAAATCTTGTGCTCATCATATGATATTTTATTTTTTAAAGAGGAGTTAGAATTACATATGTGTATGTAATAAAAAAAATTCTTGGACCGAATATAGGAAATATTATGCCTTGCGATTGACTATATTACGACGATGTACTTGATCTGTCAGCAGTGTTTCAACTTCTGTTTCTACAACAGTAATGGTTGAAGTATTTTCCGTAACGTCTACATTAACATCAGTTGATTTGGTTTCATTTACCATAATATCACCACTGTTTCTTTCTTCATCTTCATCCACTACATCACTTGGTGTTTCATCTTTCTTCTCGTCACCTGATGCAATAGAAAAAGTTTTGATTAATTTCGCTGCTTTACTGGTTAATTTTTCAGATTTAAATTTGAGATGGCGTACAACGACTTGCTTATCATATTTTCCATATTTTTCACCAACCACATTTAAAGCATGAATAGCACTAAAATCATCAAGGATCGCACCCTGCTCCAAGAAATGGATTTCAATTAGCTCGGGATCTGTCTTTGGGTTAAAAAACGTTACAAATTTTTGTGCGCTTGCAAAGAATAATGGTCCATGCATATTGTAAATACGCTTGATTACCTTACCATCTTCTTCAACGTCAATAAACGTAACTCGAGCATCACTACCAATTTCCCAAGCAAATGCAGTTGCTGTGAATACAATACCTAACGCGACTGCAACGAATAAATCTTGTACTAAAGTAACAACAGTTACTAAAATAATTGTAATCGCATCAGTTCTTTTAATTTTTCTAGAGCCACTGAAGGATATTTTTTTGCCACAGCAAGATAAAGTGAAGTTATCGATTTTTTTACGAATCGTTAAAGGCATGAACGTTGTGAAAATAATTTGCAGTGATTCCCAATCAAAAGTTCCATGAATAACGATAACCATCACACCGACTAAACTTGCTGTTGGCAAAGCTTCAATAAATGGTGCTGCGACCAGAATAAAAATCAATACTGCGATCCCTGCAACAATTCCCGATAGTCTGTAAATTCCATTCGCACCACTGGTGCAGTTAATTACACTGAGGCCGATTGTAGCACCTCCACCCATAGTGCCATAAATACCAGATATAAAGTTGCCAATAGACAAAGCAATTAACTGTTGATTTGGGGCTTCATTAGTAGTCTCTGTCAAATCATTGACAACTTCCATTGTCATGACAGCTTCAACTGCACCTGCAGCACTTGCAATAAATGCTGGAAACGTAACTATTCCAACGACATCCCAACTTAAGGGAGGCAAATCAGAAGTATATTGTGGATCTAGGAAGAATGGTACAGGGAAACCACCTTTCACTTTAGAAACTTCTCCTATAACTGGCGTGCTTACCCCATTTGGTCTTAAAAATACCCATTCGATAAATGTGACAAACATTAAACCAACAAGTGATGCTGGAATATTTTTTCCGTATTTCGGTATCTTTGGAACAAACACAATAATCAATGCTACAAGTGCAACGTGCATGAACATCAAACCTAGTGTTCTGCCATCGGAAATGTATGGAATATCCTCCATTTTTGGCATGGTAGTATTTGCTGGTAATGGTACGTTAGGATTTGGTCTATCTTTAAATGTAAACGTTTGGCCCAAAGTCAAGATAATTGCTAAACCATTTACAAATCCAATCATAACGCTTCGTGGCACCAAGCGAACAAATTTGGCTAATTGCAATAATCCAGCTGCTAATTGAAAAACAGAAATCATTAAAACTATGTAAAATAGATAAGCCGTTCCATGTTTGACAATATATGGTGCAATTACAGCTGCACGTACTCCAGTCGCTCCGTTAATCATACCTGGTCTGGAACCAAAAAATGATAGTGATAAGCCAATAATCCATGCTGCGTGTAAACCAAGCAATGGTCCTACACCAGCAATGAATGCAAATGCAACTGATTCCGAAACTTGTGCGAATGCAACTGTTAAACCTGCTGCAACTTCGTTCAAGAGTTGTGCTTTATTTGCTTTGTACATTTCTGGTGCATACATAAATATATGCCATGGTTTGGTTCCATATTCATACTTTCCCATACATTTCGCATCGTCAACGGTCAAAGCATGATCTCCATCTTCATTTTTGTCAATGCTCATAGGATCAAGAGCAGCTTTTTTACCATCATCAAGCTTTAATTCTGGCACGTCTTCTTCAGCGTTTCCGTCAGAGTTTACAAGAGGAGATTTTGCAAGATCTTTACCTGGCGATAAACTGTGTTCAGAAGTAGTTGGTGAATTTTCCATAATGAACGTAATAAATTAAATTGCACAAAAATTTATTGGTAGATATATGTATCTGTGGGAGGGTACGATTATATATATATATAAATATATATGTACGTGTATGTATTGATGTGTAGCAGTACAAATGATTAGCAATGCCCGAGCATCAACAACTGCCTGCACCAATTTGAAAATGTTATATTATTATGGCTACATCATCGTGCCATAATATTGATAAATAAATAATAAAATAAAAAATAATATTAATTATAAAATTATTACAGTATTATAATAGTAAAGTCTTATTATATAGTTTATTATTATTAAATAAAATTCGTAGGTGGTGTATAATAGTAACTAGGTTTAATAAATAGTACTGCGGTGTAGGTGCTCATATATGTGCCGTTGTTGATTTACAACAACAGAGTAATAGCATGGGAGTACAGCACACAGTGTCATCATGGTCGGAATATTAAAATATCGACAATGCTGGCTACGCTCATATTTACTATTTATAATATTTTGTGGCCACACGGTGTCTATGTACTGTATGTCGCCTCCTTTTTTATTATTATTTATATTTATAATGATAATATTATTATTAAATTATGAATACGGTATTTATATTGTTGTCTTTAATTTTGATAGTAATAAATTTATATAGTATTATTTATTATTATAACTATGAGGGTCGTATATATTAAATATTAAATAATAAATATGTATGGTGGTGCAATACGTATATTTTATGTATTTATATTACTATAGCACTATACAGGTACTAATATATTGCACTATTTATTATTAGTATATTATTATACTACTAAAATATTATTTATATTATTATCCGATTATTATTTGTCGGTATTGTTGATTCGAAGAACAACAACCCGAATGTTCACAGACATATGGATCACACATCAAGTACAATGCTACACATTTTAATTTTAACATTCTCAGTTTGTCTTTTGTACATATACATTCACGAGTGAGAGAGCAAGAGGAAATTTTAAAGCTATGAAACTATTTGAACGATCAGGGTTAACAATATTTGCAATATTAACTGGACAAATTGTTTCGTTGTTAATCTCTGGTACGTCAGTATTTACTGAATATCTTAGTGCACACAAACCAAATAAAGTTAGCGTACCATTATTTTTAAATTTTGTTAATTATTCTTGCTTATCGTTGCACTTAATCTATCGCTACTTTAAAAATGGCCAAGAATGGAAACCATTAATTATTCCATGGTGGAAATATGCATTTTTTGCACTCATAGACGTTGAAGCGAATTATCTTGTTATGAAAGCATATTTATATACATCCATGGCTAGCATAGCATTATTAGACGCCTTTACAATTCCTTCTGCTGTATGTCTATCCATGTTATTTTTTGGTATACGTTATAATAAAAGGCATTTTATTGGTGTTTCCTGTTGTTTCATAGGTGTTGGTTTAAGTTTTTTATCTGATTTGTCTCGTGTTTCAAGTAATGAAAAAAAACAAGGAACCAGCGATCCAATGAACGATAATCCATATCCGCACGCTTTATGGGGTAATTTATTATGTTTATTTGGTTCGTTTTTATATGCTTTATCAAATGTTATACAGGAATCTATCGTCAAGGAACAAATGGATCGCATAGAATATTTAGGCATGTTAGGTATTTTTGGTGCTATTATATCAATTTTACAATTGTTCATTTTTGAAACCAATGAATTGGATGACAAGAATTTTTTTCCAAATAGCCAATATTTAATGTTAGGTTTTGTTTCATGTTTATTTTTAATGTATATTACCACGTCGTACTTTTTAACGTTTGCAGACTCATCATTGTTTAATATGTCTTTGCTAACTGCTGACTTCTACATTGCAATATTTTTTGTATATCTTTTTAACGGTACAATATCAATTGAATATATTTTTTCATTCATATTTATAGCCATTGGTTTGTTTGTTTATGGTAAAGAACCATTACGTACAAAATATAGTGGAAACGCTAATAATGATGGCTATAATGATATAAAGAGTTTCGTTACCGATGAGGATGAAGAAACAGCGAAGAAGAATATTATTGCGGGTCAGCAGCAGCGAATTCCAATCATTATAAATGATGACAATAGCTATATACAATAATAAAAATGAGAAATTTATGTATATACATGTATATTCGCGCATATTATATTATCATTATGCACTTATTATTATTATTGTTTTTTTTTTAATTTATTTTGGCCAATTTATTTTTTATTATTATTATTAGTCTAATAATTAATTTATTCTTCTTATTATTATTAGTCTATTATTTATTATGGTATTATAATATAATAATAGTATAGTAGTAGTATTAATATCTTTACAACAACACGTTATTATTAATTACGCCGCCCTAATAATATTTTTTTTTTTATTTTTTTTTATTATTTATTATTATTATTGAAAATTACATCAGATTCATTCGTAACGCAAAAGATACGTTTCCGACATTGCTCAAAAATATTAGTCCACGAAGTTGTACATATAAATGTATATATATACGTAAAAATTTCATGTTCATATTATCCAATTTTTGTAAAAGCAAAATACATTTTCACACTAAGACTAATAATATCTTAATGAGTTATAAAAATATAAAGGGCTTATTTGCTGGCAGTGGGAGTGACGCTCTAAACAACCCTAACATATGCCAAAAAGTAATCCAACTAGCTGGGAAAAAACCAACAGACTGCAATCTTGTTTATATTGGTACAGCTACGTATGATCATGCCGCAGCTATGCAGAAGCAAACTATTTGCTTTAAAAATAGTGGTGTAAATATAATTCCACTTCAATGTGCAGAAAAAACTCCAACCGAAAATGAAATAATTGAACTGACTGAAAAAGCAGATATAATTTTGGTGAGCGGAGGCAATACTTTATATGCCTGCGACAGGTGGAAACAAATAAACTTACATACGCATTTAACCAAGGCGGCATATCGTGGGTGTGTTTTAACTGGTGGAAGTGCTGGTGCAATATGTTGGTTTACAGGTGGCCATTCTGATTCTATGGACCCTAGTTCATATAGGAAAGATAATATACCTGCAGCAAGTGAATCAAACTATGATGAAATTTTTAAAAAATGGTCGTATATAAGAGTTCCTTGTTTAAATATATTTCCCGGCATTGCTTGTCCTCATTATGACAAAATTCAATCCAATGGCATATTGCGTGCACTTGATTTTGATAACATGATGAAACGTCATCATAACGAACGTGGAGTATGCATTGATCATTGGGCATCCATTGTGACATTTGGCGATGGTACATTTGAAATATTTTGTCCAGAAAATAAACCAGGTTCGGTGGATATAGAAAATAATTTTGATAAAAATCGAAATGGTAAACCAGGCTGTTGGATAAAAGACGTGGTAGATCAGTGCACTGTGGAAACGAAATTAATAGGAACGCATGGAACAAGAGGAAAAATAGACGATTTATTCCGGGCAACAATTGATAATAGTGATATTATTGAAGATGACAAGTTAACATTAGCACGTACATTAAATCCAATACCACCAAAATAAATTGGCATTTTTGTAAATAGCAAATATATACTATTTTATTAATTATCATACACTGGTACAAGGCTTATTATTATACGAGTATACTCATATCGATTTTTAGATTTTATGTGTTTTGTTAATTGTACTTTTTAAGAGTGGATAATTTTTTTGCGCGTTGTACTAATCTTTTAGCCCTCTCTGTTTCTCTCATACTGCTCAATAGATTCTTTTTTTTTAATTTATCTCTAATAGTGTTGTTCCAATCTTTTATATTTCTTTTCTGGTATGATGGCTGGGATTTTGTGTTTCTTTTACGTGGCATTTCTTTTTTGGCAAATTTATAAAATCTTTCTTCATTTGACACACCACGTAAGAGACTAGAACGTTTTAATTTTAATGCCCGCAACAGCGATTCGTATTCTATACGACCATCATCACGCTGATCCATGGCTCTAATCATGGAATTTTTTTGATTTTTGTTCAGACGTAAATCCAACGTTTCAATAGCTTGCTCAAACTGGCTAGAGTAAATTAAACCATCCCCTTTTCTATCATACCTACGAAAGGCTACACGTACATTTTCAATTAGTCTCCCAAAGAGGCCTCGTTCCTTATGTATAATACCAGCAATCAACTCTAATACTCTATCTTTTGCAACTTCATCAAAATTTTCTATTTCATTTTCCTCAATAACTATAGGTGGTGATGGTGGTGCAAACTTGTTTGAGTCGTTATCAAAATCATTATCATCATATGCATCATTGGTTCCCATTTCTTCAACCGTTGTTGTGCTATCTCCCATTGATATCGTTTCTGCTGGGGGGGGTATTAATGGTGTTGAATTATCTTTTTTGTCAATTTCTACTTCCTTGACTATACTATTTTCACTGGCAACGCTGGCACCGATATGTCCATAAGGTTTAGTGTTATTTACTTCTACAAACGAATTGCTTGATGGAGCTTCAGCTTCAATAAAAGTTCCACTACTTTGAATGGGGTGATTTGGATTCTTAACATTGTTGATCTGAATACCTTTATTTTTTGCCGATATAGAACGGAGACGTTGTTGTAGCTTTGACTGAATATCTGATATTGGAATTGAAGGTGATTCTCCAACATCATCAACAGTTGCTTTATCATTATGCTCCTGCACGTTTTTGCTTTTATCGCCATTTATACCGCCGCTGTTACTGCTTTCTTGCTCGATATTATTCTCTCCATCATTCTTGCTTCTTTCCAAAAGCTTCATACGTGCGTGTTTTGGTAACAATCTAATCATTGCGGGGGTCAGCTTTAAATGGTAACTGTCTTTTCGCTTTGTGGTCTTATTGTTGTTTCTTACAGTAGTAGTAGCAGCAGCAGTTGCAATGTTTGTTTTTGTCAAGTCTTCCCTCCTTTTTGTAAAATACCCATCTTCTGAACGTGACACTTCAGCAGGTACATCATTGTTTGATGCAACATAGTTATTATTACTTGGAAATTTAACTCGTTCGATTTTGTTTTTTCTGTTGCTTTTAAAATTTAAAGTCTTAAATAATTGTCTTGTGCTCCTTGAATCTTTAATATAATTTAATAAATTATTACGATTATTGTTGAGATGGGAACTTGCTTTTTTCATTTTTTCATAATTCCTACGGGCTTTTACTACTAAGCGTGTTTCCTCCCGGTCTATTGTTTTACTCGCATCATTTACTTTTTCAACAGCAAATGCAACTGACGCATAAATAGCAGCTGGCTCATCGTGTGAATCACTCAGTTTCATTTCTGCGCTTTGGATCGATGCTTCCGCCGATTGCAGTGCATCTATCACTATATGTTTATCCGCAAATGTTTCTTGTGACAGTTTAATTTGACAACGAGCTTTAAGTGCGCTTAATTTTTGCATGGCATAATCAAATTTTGAAAGTGCTTCCTCCATATATCTCTTGTCTTTTACAATTTTACTTTCCAAAATACTCTTATCTGCGGCTATTTTTGCTTCTCTATGAGCAGTTTTTTTTGCTAGTTCTGTTAACGACAATGCTGTTTGTACATTCGCATCAACTAGTTCTACTGGTATATATTCTGAAACATCTTCAAATCCTAAGGAAAATTCAAAGTTATCCATTTTACACGAATCTTGTGCTTTTTCCAAAGCTTCTTTTGCAGTTTTCATGGCAACAAATACTACATCTTCGTCGTTAATATCATTATTCTGTATATAATGTTCACATTCATCGTAAACTTGTATTGCGCTTAACAAGCGCGCATAGTGCAATTGTTTTTTCCGTTTGTTCATCATATACTTCGACTTTTCCACCTTCACGTGTTTAAATGTCTCTTCTAGATGCTCTACCATTTGTAAAGTTGCTTGTGTGGCCGTTATTGCTAAGTTTGGGTCTCCACTTAACAGTTGTGTTTGTGCATTTGCAACAGCTTTTTTTGCATTTTCTAAACGCTCTTGAATCACCGGAACGTTGCTGATGCCTTGTAACTCAATCAATCCTTGTATATTTGCAAGTTGTGAAGTGGCGGGATCCAGCATCAATCCAGCTTTTTCTCGTAGCTTGGCGCTATCTTCCTCTTTTTTTCTCAGTTCTTTTGCCTCGATCTCCTCCTTTCGTCTTTCTTCCATTTTACGTTGACGTTTTAATCTCTGCGTCTCCTTTTTTGACTGAACTTCCTGGGTTACTAACGTTTCATACGATGTTACAGCAAGACTTGATGCCCGTATAAGATCTCTGTAATGATCTGAAGATCTCAATATTCTTAATGAAGCGCCAAACTTACCACCAATGTCATCCGTCGAATCTGTTAGAAAAAAATCAGATGCTTTTTCCAATGTCTCGCGTGCGCGAGTTTTTGCCTCAACAACTACATCCTCGCCCTCCACATCTCCTACCTGAGCTCGTATTTCTGCATTGCAAAGCACTTGCTTCAAATCTGTGATCGTTTGCATAGCTTTTTTAAAATCAGATTTAGATTTTGACAAACGCTGTAATTCTAGACGAACTACTTCGTCGAGCTCGTCTATCTTTTCTTTGGCAATAGAAACTGCAGCTAAAGCAGAAGCTGCGATGGTATTTACCCTGATTGTATTTTGAGCTGTACTAATGGCTAGTTTTGCTGTCTGGAGAGCTTCTTTTACTATATCAATGTGATGCAGTGAATTAACTTCAATACTGCCTATGGCTTGTGCTAAACGATCCTTCACGGGATCTAACTTTTGATTCGCTTCTGCAAAAATACGTGCTTCCTCCTCTTTCCGTTTTTCTTCAATTACTATTAATGCTCTAGCTTTTGCAAGTTTTGTTGCCACATCGTCAATGGCAGTAGAGGCGATCACAGCATTTTCAGACTTACCACTTCTTAATATATGTCTAACATAATCAATTGATTTATGTGCTGATGTAATTCCATCCTCAATCGCATTAACTTTATGCATCCCGCCGTCTGTAATAATGGCATCAAGATTGGAGCATTCGTCAACCAGCGGTTCAAGCGCTTTCCACAATCTTCGTTTTTCTCGAGTCCATCTATCCCGTCCATCTTTTTCCTCATTCATGACATTTGAGGCAATTTTTACTTTTTCAATTGCCAGCGAAACTACATTATTGAAGCGATCTAAAAACGATGCATCTTTTTCTTTCAAAGTTAAATTGGCATCTTCCACACTTTTTGTAGCTGCTTGTAATGCATTTAAAACGTGTGGTGCATCGCTTAAATTTGAAACTTCTACTGTTGCTTTTACTATATTTAGTTCATCGATATAAGGATTTAAAAGTTCCAGTGCTTTTTTGCGTTGTTCTTCTAGGTGTGCTATTGTATCTTGTATGCGTGAAACTTCCATTTCAGCTGCATCAACATGTGTCACTGCATTTGCGACTGCACTGTGAATTTCAGATGCTGTTCCACTTTCTATGGCTTGAACCGCAACGTTAATCGCTCTTTCTGCAATAGCAATGCAATCTGTTATTTCTGGTGCGTAGGAAAGATTATTTACCTTCACTAATGCACACACAGTGCTAAATTTTTCAATAGATGGTTCTAAATGAATTTGACCATTTTCGCGATCTTTATCCAATTTATATTTTTTCTCCTTTTCAAGTTTACATATGTCTTCTGCTTTTTCAATTTCCATATCTGCAACTTTAACTGCGGAAATGAATGCCGCGGAACTGGAGCTAACTGAACATCTACGAGCAGTAGCAATTGCATTTTCTGCCACTTGTTTTGCTGATTTGACATTATATATATCTGAAATACCTGAGGCATTTGCACTTTCTTGTATCTCATACAGGCGCCTAGAGCAGGATTTCAAATTTTCCTCTGCTGTTGACATCTCTTTTTCAATTTCTTTTTTTCGTCTATCCTCTGATAATACTACAGAATTAGCATTTGATATTTTATCTCGTAAATCCTTTAACAGCCCACGATATGTATCAAAATCTTCGCTTTTGTTTATAATTATCTCTACATCATTAATCGCTCTTTGGGCATCATCCATCACTGATTGTACATGAGCTGATCCCCATAATGAATTGTCATCAGCAACTGCCATGGATTTTGTGTAGCTATCCATAAGATCGTTCAGTAATGTTAATGCAGACGCTCGCTCTTTCGATACAGTATTTATTCGTTGTCGTTCTTTTTCAACTTGGTCGCTAGCACCATTAACAGCATTATTAGCTGTTTGAAATGCAGAAAAAAAGGTCGTGCTGTTATCTGTGGATAAAATTTCTTCACATGATTTTATAGATTTAAATGCCGCAGATACGGCAGAAGACGTATAGTCGGACACCTTGACCGATCCATTGAGATTATTTATATCAGACAGTGCTTCATACATGGTGTTTAAATCATCACATTTACTTTTTACTTCAACCAATTGTTCCCGCACTTTTTTTCTAGCATCATTTATTTGTGCTTTTTTATCAATATTTTTAAGTACAATTTTTGAGTAGATTTGTATTGTGTCTGTTGCCTTGTTCAAATCATTTTTCACATGCACACCATCCGAACCCATTTTCCCGCCCTTTTCATTATATAACGAGTGTTTTACACGATCTAACAAGTTTTGAGCTTGTGCTGCATGTTTAGTGACGTCTGGTATATCATTCACTAAACTGTCTTTTGCAACTAAATCTATATTTTCGAGCTCCTTCTGAGCAGCTGTTAGTTTATTAGCTATAACATTAAATTGCGCCCGACGCCTAGCTCTTCTCAATTGATCCTTCAGATCTCTACGAGCTAAGTGCCCACGCAATAAACGTTGACAAATCATTATGCTTGATACTACTTTCCCAAATCTTGTCCTTGCAACGCGTCCTCTAAAAAAAGCTTGAAGATGTATAATTCTTGCACGCATTGCCGTTTCTTTAATGGTATCTAAAATCGCTAATACACCAGACCGGAAAAATATCCGAGTGGTACCAAGCCGTGTAGCATCTTTAATGTTTGATGCTTCAACAAGCTTATTTGTTAAGATAGACTCGGCACGTTTTTTCCAGCTTCGTTTGCTACTGCTACTACCTGTACCAGACTGCCGTCTTCCTTGCACTAACTCCTCGCCATTTACTTTTATTAACACGTGATATCTTGAACAAAAATCTTGATATAATATACGAGTAGGAAAGCCGGCACGGCGCATATCCAGTGCAGCGAGTACACCATTGTATTTTAATTGCCTTAGCACAGAGACAGAGTCGCACAATTGCTCTTTTAAAAAGTTATTTGATTTTATACAGCGTAAAAAGACCGGTTTGGTGCCTTTAATTACTTCTGCCATGGATTTCAATTGTTTTTTAAAAGACATGCCAAGAGTGGAATGTAATTCATGACTGTTATCATTTTTTCTCCCTGTTTTGCTTGATGCATCTCTGACATTTGACAAACTACTAAAAATGCTATTTGTACTATTTTTAGACAAATCCTTTAAACTTTGACTGACAGTATCGCGATTTTTTTCAATGAAATAGTCTGATGTATATATTATATTACCAGCAAAATGTCGGACTACAAATTGCATTTCAGTAGTTGGTTGGCCAGACGATGGATCCCTCCATTTAGTGGATGGGCCACACGCAGAAAAATATGGATCTCCGGTGGATGTAAAAGCATTTGTAATTTTTCGACAAAATGTCAAATCAGTGCCATGTCCCAATAGACATTGTTCGTTTAACAATGCTAAAATACCATTAGAACGATGTTCAATTAAATCTATGCATTTAGAATTATCTGGGAAATCAGTCGCATCCCATTGAATGCCTTCAGCGGAGTATAAACTTTTTTCTCCTTCAAAAATTACTTGATTAAAAATAGTTTGCAATGTTTCATTGGCATAATTTATTAGTAATTGCTCAAAACCATTATTTAATAAGCTTTCAAAACCATATATATCAAGAATTCCGATTGACTTTACCGTTTCGTTTGTTATTGTTTCATTCGAACTTTGCAAAGAACGATTAACACGCTCAACTAACCAATCAAAAAGTCCAGAATATACATACTTCGCAAATGCGTTGCGAGTGTCTTCTGCTTGTTCGGGATCTAATTGCTTTACCACTGGGTTGCCATCTGGTAAAATAATAATTCTAGTTACAAGTGCTTCGTATAATTTAGATGAATCAATGCCGTACATTTCAGCAGCATTCTCTAATGGTCGGGTCTTATTAAAACGTGAACCAGCAATATAATTTAAATCATCGCTACTGTTATTGCTCATATGATCCTCAAAATTAATATTGCCCAAATGTAAATGTCCAGATATTAATTTAAAAATAGCTAACTGCTGTGATAATGTTAGTCCTAATGTTTTCATAGCTAATCTGGTAACACTGAACTCCTCGTTATCCAATATGCTATCAACTTCAAGGCAACCAGATTGATTTAAATAATTATATGAACTTGCTGATTTGATTTTTAATGTCGTCCTTATATCATCATCGGCACCTTGGCACAATTGGTAAAATATATGAAAGTTTCTTTCTAGCTCTGGCTGTATAACACTACGACTTTTTTCTAATAAATAATTTATAACAGAGCCAGATATTAATTTCTCTTCCTTGCAGTCAAAATGAAGGGATATAAATTTACCAAATCGACTACTATTATTATTTCGTACAGTTTTTGCATTTCCAAACGCTTCCAATAATGGATTTGAATCCATAACGCGCTTTTCAATGCTACTATCAAAATTTTTGTCATTAGCTAATAATGAGAAATAATGTAGCATCAATTTGGTAGTCTCTGTTTTACCTGCGCCACTCTCTCCACAAATTATAATTGAACGATTTTTCTCGCCCTTAAAAATTTCTCGATAAGCTCTTTCTGCTACACGATAACAATGCGATGGCATTGTATCAAGATGAACAGCTTCACGATATTGCTTCACAACTTCATCACCATATATATCTAACCATTTAAACGGGTTCATCGCAATTAATATAGGTCCAGTGCTTGTGTATATAAGATTCATTTGAAATCGATGTTTCAAATTATTTAGAACACTAGCTTCGTGTAAATATGGTAAATTGTCCATATCGTCATATCCCTCACGTCCATAAGATCCGCCAGCTTCTCTTGGTAATATTTTTTTCTCTCTAGATCTTGAATAACTTTGTCTACGTGATAACTGAGATTTTCTTCTTGTGTTCCCCATATTGTTACCAGCTTTATCTGGTTTATTTCCGTTAAATTGGTCGTACGACGTGCGTGGCAAAGTGATCTCATCGTTAGATTGCAGTCTTAATCTGATACTACCGCTGTGACTATCAATCTCTTTGACAGTTGCTGGTATCCAACCTGTCTGAGCGTCACTTAACCAAACTGACTGATCAACCAACGGTGCCGCCATATTATTGGTATTTATTGAAGACAAAACGAACAATAATTTCTATGTGTATTGTATGGGTTGGTTTTGTAAAAGAGTATTCTTTACCGTGCAAGCTTTATAGTTATGTCTAAAAAACAACAATACTACATCCGAAGTACATACTGGTGATATGTGCTTAGTAGTGCAATACTTGATAAAGCTTAATTAATGTATAATAATTGTAATATATAAATAGCATATAAAATAATAATAATAATATTTATTATTATTATGGATCCAACAACTCATTAACTTATATATTTTTTGCAATGCTGCGTATAATACCTACCAGCACTGCTTCGTATTTGGCGTTTGGGTTGTTTAGTAGTTAGTAGTAGTTGTAGCCCTATGAAGTCTCACGTTATATTACTTATTAGTAAATTTTTGAATACATTTTGGCACATTGGCCAAAAGCACAAAAAATGCAAATTCAGAAGAGATTTAGATTATTTTACAGAGATATATATTATTTTCGAAATTAATAGCACACATCATATTAGTCGTCGTCTTCCTCGTAGTCTATTATAATTGAAAATATTGTTGTATTATACTATAATAATACCAACGCTAATATAATATTATTATTATTTATAAATTAATATGGAAATAATATTGATGATGATGAAATAATACTACTACGTACTGCTATTAGTTTTGAAAATGTTTAAATCATACAATTCAACACGAACGATGCAATACGTTCCAATTTTTTTTACTTACTTATATTTGTATCTTAAAAGTAATCTCTTTGAGCAAATCTCCGAATCACAAGTACGTATATTTCATTTAGATATAGAATAAAACGTGGTGCAATAATATCACATCATGCTGACACGTAAAGCTGTTGAGCGTTGTGCTAAAGATCATGAGGGGCTGAAGCTATATATAAAAAATAGACTCTTTAAAGATCACGTAAGCATACTCCAGCATATTGTACCTTCCAAGGGGAATGCAAATAATAACACTGATCAGCTCCCGGCGCATCAATATGTTGCTAGCTTTACATTCACGGTGCATCCAAGTGATAACTTATGGATTAACGAAAAAATAATAGTGGAAGTAAAAGTAACTACAATGTACCCAGCTGATCCACCAGAGGTATATTTCAAAAATGAATTTTCAGCACGAAGTTTAATTCATCGATCTAGCTCCTCATCTTTAACTGTGTCTGATAGTGAGACTGGTGAAGTGAGTTCAAAATTGCTGACACGTGATGGTTGGAATAGATCGTATGATTTTTGTTGTGTTTATCACTCGGTAAAGCGATTTTTTGAAATTCCACAAGCTGAAATCTTAGATGGTGCTATTTATCAACGGTATATGAATATGCTCTCACCCTCTAATGAGCAAACTGTTGCTTGGAAAGTAAAAATGGCGTCACATGAATTACAAGGTAAGCGAAGGACCATGGAAGACCAAATAAGTTTAATTGGTAATATTTTAAATTACGAAGCACCTTCATTTAATAGCTCAAATGGTGAATTGTTTTCACCATTACGCTTTGCTGCTGTATTTGATGGACATGGTGGTGCAGGGGCGTCTAAATATTTTGCCAATGAATTACCTCCAGTGGTATGTACAGAAATTTGCCACGGAAACCTTCGCACACCACGTGCCGTGTTATCCTCGTTTTCCAAATGTGATAAAAGGTTCTTAGGAAGTAAAGGGACTGCATCCAGTCATGATGTTGATGGTGGCTTATTTAATGGCATCAGTCCAGATCCTTCTGGAACTACATGTTCGTGTGTCTTAATTGATCGTGTAGGGCGATGTATTATTTCAAATGTTGGTGATTCTCGAACTATATTATGCCGTGCAGATGGTAAGGCATTAGAGTTAACACGCGATCATAAAGCGTCTTCGCCAGACGAAGTTGCTCGTATTGTAGATATGGGTGGTTTCGTTGCAAATAACCGATTAATGGGTCAAATTGCCGTTGCAAGAGCACTAGGTGACAGACATTTTAAAACAAATGGCAGTACATCATCATTAAGCTGTGAACCCGATGTTACTGTATGCCAATTAAATGATGGTGATGAATTTTTTTTATTAGCTTGTGATGGATTATTTGATGTATGCACATCACAGGAAGCTGTTGATGTTTGTAGACAATTTTTATCAGCTAATGGTAATGACATTGTTTTGGTATCTAAATTAATGGCGGAATATGCTATTGCAAATGGTTCAACAGATAATGTTTCAGTAGCTATTATTTTGGTAGAAAAGGTTACTTCATTTCACAGTCAGAATCTTAAAAATATATCACAAATATATAATACGGATGGTACAATTAAGGAAAACAATGCAAATGTATATAATAGAAATAATTTAGAAAAAGAGCGAAAGAATGAGGGCAACAGTAGCAGTAGACGTAACAAACCATTTGTAGTAGATGAGGATGATTACGACTATGTATCGCGAGATAACTACACCAATGGTAGTATATCGCCGTTAATGATAGGGTCGGAAGAATGGGATGGAGATGATAACTATAAAGATGATTATAATTACAATGATGATAATAATAGAAATAGTGCTTTGAATGAAATTGACCAATTGTTAAATGAAACCGATTTAATAAATTCACCAAAAAAATCAGCTGTGAATCATAACAAAACCCGTGTACAAATACCATCAACTGATAAAGCAAATGCTAGTGACTCTGTAGCATCATCTACAAAAACGAAGAAGAAATACAACGACAAGAATAAGGCACTTCTTGGTTTAGATGATGACACCTTGGACTTTTTAATGGATAGCAATAATTTTGATGATTGACACTTTACCGTGTAATATTTTGTATCTAGATGTGATGTGTGAGTGTCGTAAAAGTTTAAATTAAAGAGAGAATATATTTTATATATATTATATTTAAATCAAACTTTTTGGAGTTATTAGTAAGTTACGTACATATCAATATAAACTGTTTTTTTATTTTTACTTTTTCTATCTCTTATTTCTTTTTCGTCCTCCTCGTTTTTGCCCTTTTTTTCGTCGTTTACCATTTTTGCCTTTTTCAACTCGTTTCATGCCTCTCATATCACTGCGCATACGTCGATCAACAAATTTAACTTTTGGTTTTCCTCCTTTAGCACCTGCAGCAACTGTTGATTTTCCACCTTTACGGACGACAACATGAACAGAACCAGGGCGTGGTGTTTTGGTTTTTGCCATGGCTTTTGCAATAGCGCGCATTTTAGTTTTTGCAGTAAGTTGATCATCATCAGCAATCTTCTCTGCCAATCTTTTTGCTTTTTGCATACGTCGCACTGCTCTTTCTTTCTTACGTGCACGTGCTTCTGCAATTTTTTTCATTGGTGCGTCATTTAATTGCCTCAAACGTAATTTTGCCGCTTGTACCATTGCTTTAGTTACTGGAAGTTGCGGTTTATTATGCTCTTTTTCTTCTTGTACAAACCATGATGGCAAATCATCAGGGTCATTCCAGGCATATCTATTATACGATGCATCAACCAATGCCTTGGTTTTTGAGTGGGTTAACATCAACTGTCCTAACGCCAGTGTATGTGCCCGCTTTTCATCGTCGCTACTCTCGCTATCCGTATTAATATCTTGATTAAAACTACCAATACCTCTTTCTTGCGGTACTGTCTCAAAATTTTTGCCGCCTTCTTTCACATTGAGTGCTGCGCCCATTCCAGCTTTAATATTCAGTTTAATCTCTTCCATTTTTTTTTCATTTTCTACTTCTTTATCTCCTTTTTCAATTGGCACTACATCGAACTCATTTTCACTCTTTTTCCTACGTTTCGCCTCTCTTCTTTCGTTTCTTTCCACTAATTTTCTACGTCGCTCTTTTCGAATTTGTTTGTCTGTTTTTGGCATTTCTCCAACTTCCATTACATCTTTATTAACACGTATAACATCATCATCACTATCTGATTCTTCTGAATCACCTTCTTCTCCAGATTCATCACCATCGCTTAAACCATCACTATCACTTTCACCCATAGCATTATTATTACCAAATGCTGGATTACTAAACCATCTTGCTGTTTGAGCGGCTGACATTTTTTCGGCAACTTTTTTCTCTTCCTCCTCCCGTTTCCTCTTATTTATACGTTTTCTAATTTCAGATTTTTCTTCTTCGCTATCATAATCTTTATTGTTTTCATCCTCATCCTCATCTGACGATGCATCTTTAGCTAATAATTGAAAATATTGTTGCGCTCGTTCCTGTTGCCGTTCCTCGCTGTTTTCAAATTTTTCTTCCTCGCGATGTTTTAAAATTGCTGCCTCGCGCTCAGCACGTTTTCTTTTTGTCATATTTTGCCCTTTTGTTGTTAATACTACAGGCATCGAATTTCTTTGGTCCTTCTTATCTTTATATTGGGTATATAACGTTTCCAAATTATTCTCAAGTTGAGTAGTATAGTCTTCTTCATCTGATGCATCGGAGTCATACGTACGACTAATGTATTTCATTGTTGGTTGAACTTTTTGATTGTCCTCTTCTTCCACTTCGACAGTTGAGTTAATAATAGTATCATTAACTTTGTCAGAGCCTAAATTGCGTAATGTAAACATGTCTGTATCTTGAACGATATCAATTGCACTACCAGGTTCAATGCCAAGATCTACTCGTCGTTGGTATTTTGCCTTCTTCTCTCTCAATTTTTTTTTCTCTCGTTTATTTTTCCGACGCAACCAATCCAATTGCTCCAATTGTTTTTTTGTCATACCAGATGTATCTTCATTATGTTCCTCGTCTTTGTCCATACGATTATCTTCGTCTTTAGTATCCACTTTGTTTGGGGCATTGTTATTTGCCTTATTATCTTTTCGTTCTTTTTGCAACATACGTATCATTTTGAAACGCCACTTCAACAAATGTTTAAAGTCAGATTTACCTAATACTTTTAAATCTGCAAAACATGCTTTGATTTCATCGTCTGTATCTGGGTGTTCCAAAAACTTCTTTGCCCTTTCATCAAATAACATTCTGCTATATTGACCAAGAATACTTAAATATTCAGGAGCATCGGCCTCAATAAAATTTGCAACACTGCATTCGTTATGCAACGTTACGCCAAGAGCTGTGTCGTAACCATCACGACTTCTTTTTTGTTTAACTTTTTTATGTAAAACGTCAGGCACTTTTTTTGCAGTTTCAACTTGTTTAAAAGCATATTTCGGATCTAATAAACGTGGATCAATACGATCTGGTTTTAAAAACCCACGGCATACAACGAAAATTTCAGCAGAAGTATTACGAGATGATGATGGTTTCATTGAATCTACACGTTTAAACAATTGTTGAAATACCCATAGTAGAGCTGTATAGTCGGAAGAGCGGAAAACTTTTGTGATAAAGATACCACCACGCTTTAAAAATTCTGTTGCAAGTTTACATGCAATCAATGCTAACTCACTTTGACCATACGCATCTTTACTCCATGCTCCACCAACGTTTGGTGCACCATCACATAATACCACATCTGCATTGGCGCCGCCAATGTGTTTTTTTAACACAGTTCTGCACAGTGGACTTGTAATATCACCACCGTTTTTCTCCTCGTACGTTATGACACCAGGGATCTTACGAATTGGTAATAAATCCAAGCCAATTATTGTGCTTCCGGCGGGCATATATTTAGATGCAACCTGACACCAACCACCAGGTGCGGCACATAAATCAATTAAAACCCTTGACTTTTCTAAAAAATCGTATTGTTTATTTAATTGGGTTAGTTTGAACGCAGCACGGGAACGGTAACCTTGTGCCTTCGCTAAACGATAATATTTATCGTTTTTATCATGTTTCTTTTTTTTTACCATTATTTATTGACTATATACTATATTAAGCTTTTGCGTTTGGTTGTGTCCGTATATAAACTAATAACTCAAAGTATCTGGTAGGAAGTAATGTCTATCAACGGTAATGTATGTGTTTTAGTGCAAGTCGACGTTTGGTGCGTCGGCATACGATTACTAGTTGATAAGTGGATAATAATAATAATAATAATAATAATAAAATAACAACTATACTACTTCAATAATAGCTGTAGTAAAATCGAGGCTTCTTTCTCTACTATCAGCGTAGTGTTGTATTATTGTGGTTTGTGCGCACATTCTTCTTCGATTCAGGGCCATCCGCTAGAAATACCATTGTCTACCATTGTGCCACGTCTCCCTGTTGTACGAAAGACAAACGCTTCCTATTTATATATATACTTGTTAGACTATATAATAATTCACCTGGCTCCTTCCATCTTCCATTAAACATAATGTTAATATCCATGTGATATATATGATAGCAAATAGGCAGTATGGTGCGTATCTTGACTCCTCTTTATAATTTTATAATTATTTTTTTTTAGAAAAAATACTACTAATAATATAATTACTACTATACAAGGGCTAGTATGAAAAATACAAATATGTTTTCGTTGAATACTTCGCCCTATATATCTCATATCATATATGTACATACATTATTTGTCTTTTTTATCTTCAAAAGGACTTTTTATTGTTGGGTTTTTTGCTTCTAACATAAAATATGAAAAAAAACATGCTAAACTGATTCCAGTTGATGCGGCATATGCTTTTAATACTAATGGCCATCCACCACGTTTTTTCAAATAAGGTAGCAAGGTCCCATACACACCTGTCATAACTAGATTACCACCAGCGTCTATTAAACCAGTAAATGTTCCCGTATAAGGTCCACTAAATTTTGTTAAAAATGATGATGGAATAATGTACATCATAGGGCCAATGCCTGCCATTGTTGCCATTAACAATGTTGCCACTTTTGCAGTAGTTAATTTACGCGCAGACAACATATATAATGATATTGTTGACATTAGTTGTAACGAGCAATAAAATAAAAATCTATTTGCATCATTTAATTTTGGCTCCAACCATGCACCAAAAAGAACAGCCGGGACACTTACTAGGGGAAACAAACTAGCAATTGTGCCAATGAGCTCTAAACTTAAGCCATTGATATGCTCAGACAATAGTGTTGGTAGAATAGCTGTCATATCGAATGCTGGTATAACCAAAGTATTACCGATAAATATTAATAATAATTTTGGGTTTGTAAGTGCCTTCAACAATATTTGACTACTACTGCCTTCGTTGTTGTTCTCTTTTTTCGTTACAATATTGCCATTTTTGTTTTTGTCTACTGAATCTATATCGATCATTTTATTTGATCCGTTACTACTACTGCTGCTACTACTGTATTTGACCATAGTATCATTTTTGTTATTGTCGCAACGAAGATTACTATTTTCATCTACACCAACATACACGAGGAAACCAATAATTAAATATGTAATTCCTACAGTATTTACTGTACCACGCCAACTACCAATTCGTGAAAGCAATATGCCACCAAATGCACTACCAAAAAATGCGCCTAAGCGACTACTCGTTGATAGTGATGCTTGTAGTGATTTAAAATGATCATAGTAGGAAAATATTTTTTTGTGAGAGATTATCATGCCTGGCCATTGAGGTGCATGTAATAGTCTAGCTAAAAACCAGAGTATTGTAAGATTTCTAACATTTGCTTTTACAAATGCTTTACTAGAATATGCTAATCCCATAACTAAGTGGGATAATAGAAGCATATTTTTTCCTCCAAGCATATCTGCAACTGAACCACCAAATATTTTTCCTATAGTATATGCAAGAGATCCACGTGACAACAAATAACTTAAATCAGTATCTGATAGAACTCCATCTGCTTTGACAGCACCTAAACTCAGTGCAAGTGAAACTGTGGATCTACTGGCCATTGAAGCAAAATAAGACAAATACAACGTAAACCATGATTTCTTTTCACCTGCAGTAAGTTGTTTTGAATTATTATTCGTCATGATCTGAACGTATTGTTGCTGCCAGTGTTGTCCCACGTAATACTCAAGGGCACAACGTACGACGTTTTCCAATCAGAGGAGGTCGCGTATAGTAAAACTGCAAACGCCGTGTCAATATAAGAACAAACAATACAACAACAAAAAAACACAACACAATCCTAATCCAATAAAAGTATATGTAATAATAAATAAATAATAATAAATAATTTTATTAATATTATATATAATAAATAGTGCTGGCCCGCTGGGGGGTGCCTGGGAGTGCAATAAAATAAAAAAAAATTAAAAAATTATTATTATTATTATTAACCTGTACCTGGGTGCCCTGGTATTATTATTATAATCATAATAATATATAATAATAAAATATAATAATAATATTTCCATATTATAATAATATAAATAATAAAAAAAAAAAAATGTAGTACATGTAATAATTAAATAATAAATACTACTTATTAATTACTAATAGAAGAAGAATTAGTGCAAGAAGATGATTATAATTAATAATAATAATAATAAAAAATATTAAAAAACAAATACAAACACATGATGTTGTTTCTTTCCTATGTCTCATTTCATGCAAATATATAGTATCTTCCGGAAAGAAACCAATATGCATGTTACTAATTTTATTTTATATTTACATGGGGAACGAATTGTCTGTGAATAGAAAAAAAGATCCTTGTTTTAAAGTGCTCGAAGAGTATATAAATTGCATGGAAGTACACGAGGGAGTAAAACCAGAACTATATGAACCAGAATTTTGTACCATAGAAAAAGAAGCTTATCGTGATTGTCGAAATCAACTGAAAGGTAATATTAAAAAGAAGGAGAAGCCACAGCAATAATTATTTCAACATAAGAATATAGTAACCATGAGTAGTAGCAGCAATATTAGTAGTAATAAAAAGTCGCCTTTGCCCTCCTTTCTAAGAAATACAGATGCTTCAGGTAAAAAAATTGCAATATCAGAGATTAAAAATATTCCGTCACAAATTATTAAAGCCCAAGGTACTTTTGATAACCATTCACCAAATGCAGATTCGACTGCTATTTATTTTGACTATATTGTTGTATTCCTGCAACCCGATGATCTTTTATGTATCATGGGATCATGTGATTTTTGTTTGTATGCTGGTACTATAGATGTCCAAGGCTTAAGTTTGCTTGAGCCAACACCTCAATTTTATTCAATAAATTCACCACCACACGCTAGTTCGCTGTCTTTTCAGCCTCACAGTTGTCGTTTAAATGCCAAGAGTAATAACAATAGTAATTGTTCTATAATGAATAATGCAGCGAAAAAGATATTACCAGATAATATTATAGCTTGCGCAGAAAATTTAATTGAAAAGAACAAAACAGAAGCTGAAGACGCAAATAAATCATTTAGTGTTTTAATATTTAAAGAAAATAAAGCAACTGTTTGTTTAAGTAAGGCAGTTGAAGCAAGATCGTGGTTTCAACGAAGTTTATTGTCTAATTATAGTTCTACCTCCAGTATTATGCATGGTTTTGCGTTAATGTTGCCAACAAATCATGAAACAAGTAGAAAAACTGTAACCAAATACCTTGTTAAATTACCACAATTATGGGAAGCAACAGTAAACACTATTATAAGTTCTGTACTGTCCTCTGAAAGTAATCGGAGTAAGGAAAAATCTAGCATTGATAGTTCTTCCACAATACTTGTATGTGGTGCCAAGAATGTTGGGAAATCGACTTTGGGGCGTTACTTAGTTAATCGTTTATTATCATCTAAAAGATCTACGGAGCACACAAAAAATCCTGATTCCAATTATATGGCTAGTAACAATAGAAATGATGTTGCAATAGCAAAAGTTGCATACATAGACACTGATTTAGGCCAGACGGAATTTACACCACCTGGATTTGTGTCATTATTTTTATTAAGTTTATCGGAACCCATGATTGGTCCAGCTATGCCCTTTTGGCGTCAACCAGTGCTATCATATTACATAGGTGATGTGACGCCACGATCGTTTCCAAATATGTACTTAGCTGCTGTGCAAAATTTAGTAAAACAATATCATGAACTAAAATTGCAAGACAATTTAGGATGTAATTTACCATTGGTTTTGAACACGATGGGTTGGGTTAAAGGTATGGGATTAGATTTATTAAATGAAATTATTTCATTTTCTCGCCCACGGCATATATTTCAAATTGTTGGCAACTCGGAAAAAAAAAGATTCTCGCTGGTAATTCCACAAACGCAGCAAGATTATCAACAGCAACAACAAGGTGCAGATGGCAATATTAGTTGTAATAGTAGTAACAATTCGGATACTATCAGAGTACACAAGGTGCAAACGAGAAACGACAATAAGCATGTTCGTAATAGTAATAACACGAATAATAGTAACAACAACAATGGCAAAGATAATGAGGCAAAAAAGAATGGCATTTATATACCATCGCGGACAGCTAAAGAGTTACGAGAGGAGCAAATATGTACGTATTTTGCGTATATGGAGAATAGTCCAAATTTGGATTTTTCTAATCTTGTATACGGAGATATTGTAGAACATCTAGTTAATCAACATCCATATAAAATACATTGGAATTCTATTGCAGTGAGTTTTCAATTTGATTGTGGTGATGAAATTGGTACTCTAAGTGGCACGGATTTATTTGATGCGTTAAATGGTACAATAGTTGGTTTAGGGGTATTAGATCAAATTGATTTATCTACTTCGAAATCTATTTTGCGACTAAAAGGATCGCCATTGTGTCGAAGTGTTGGTTTAGGAATTATTCGTGGAATTGATTATGATAGAAAAATTTACTATGTTTTGTCGCCAATATCAGAAAAGAATTTGAAGAAAGTAAATGTGTTTATACGAGGTAAATTAAACTGTCCGGTTAAAATGATTCAATGGCGTTCTTGTCCTGTTGAGATTCCATATTTAACATCAGAAACGGTACAATCACGCTCTCAGCAAAAGTCCAACATACGTGGTATGAAAAGAAGGCGTTTGAATCAGTGAAAAATGTGGAATTGGGCTTTTTTTAAGTTATCATTGAGTAAATATAAAAAAAAAAATTAAAATACGCGCATTAAATATATTATATTTTTTATTATACAAAAAGTTACACCAAGTGAAGACATATATATATATACACACACGCGAGTGATGAGCAAGATATATACACACGAGTAAGAGCATATAATTATACACACGCAAAATAAATATAACGAGGCACAGAAGATAAATTTGTTTTACTCTGATCGTATATTTTATATGCATATAGCAATACGAGGTAACTTATAAAAAATTACTTTGCCGTCAACATCAAACCTTTTAAAATATCAACCCATTCATCAATCACGTCATCATTTTCAAACAATAAATCTACCTTTTCCAGCACTAATTGTTTCATATCTGTACGAAATTTTTTATCTGTTCCTAATTTGTGTGCTAAATATAAAAATTCTTTATCATTTTTAGAAATCATATTTGTAACGCCAATTGCCTCATACATACCTTGTGATAGACGCAATACTTTTTTACAATATGGTGTTGCAACAAATGGAGTGCCAGAAACTAACATTTCGACAGCACTTACTCCCATGCCATTTGGGCACACATCAAGTACAACATTTGATAGTTTTCCCAGTGCTATGTACATATCTAAAGGAACAAATGGCAACCAAACATATCTGCTGCTAGTATTACCTAATAGTGTATGCAAATTCTGTTTCACCCATCGCTTCTTTAATATCGTTTTCACAACCGGTGTAGCATCGCGCCTGGAAGGTTCTAAGAAAACTAGTTTTGCTTTAGGGTCATTGATTAATATTTGCTCGTACAAATGATCTCGTTCACCATTGCTAAATTTTAAGGGACTGTGTGGTAAAAAATACATATGATCGTATGATAATTCATCATTGATAGCGGTGCGTTCATCTATATTACCTTCGCCAGGTTTTGGTAAATGAACATTATAAGTTCTCAATAATTTCCATGCTTTTAACAATATATGTAATTCTGTATTATTTTTATTTATATTTTGTCTCTTGCTTTTACGTTTTGGGTTTTTCAGGTATAATCCTGTTGTTTTAAAACATATAAGTTTTTCGGTATAATTCAATCCGTCATAGGTACTATCAATACTTTCTGATGTACATATTGGGACAGGTTTCTTTTGCACCAACCTTTGCATACGAATATTTAAAGTTGTACCAGGCAGAAATTTTAATGAATGAATGGTGTAATCAATTGTATTTATGCCATGTGTAACAGCATTGCCTAAATGCGCTATTTGAATCGGTGCTAATCTAACAAGACTCATCAAATAAACTGCAGCATTTAATCCAATTTCGGGATATATTAATATATCCAATTTCAAGCTTCTTATTTTTTTAAATAGAACATTCGTAGCACCTTCTTGATAATATATATACAAATTTGTACTATCACGGCAATTTTTGAATGCTACGTTATGGTGTTCATTTGTAAATTTATTACCTGGGTGACTTTTTCCACCAATACCAATACCAACGATAAAGAATCTAGTAGTGTCATTTTTATTGTTCTTGCCATAATAATCTTTCAATTTTTTCATTAATGGACACGTATATTTTGCTACTGAATGGTCTCGGAAAAATGAAGTAGCAAAACCAATTCGGATTTCAACCATTTTATTTTTATCGTTAGTGTTTTTATCTTTGTTATAGTTATCATTACCGTCGTCAACGATAGATACAAAATTTCCAGCAGGTAATAAATGACGTAGTATATTTGATAATAGCCTTTTAGCCTCAATGACAATATTTGAATGTGGATTATGGTGTGTACATTGGTCAAACAACGCACCATAAAGTGCATATTCAACAAATTTATTATTATTACTTAGAAATTCCTTTTCTTCAACATTGTTGATTAACTGTGTTAATTGATTTTCTAAAATATTTTTCAAAAGTATAACAGAATTTTTCATATCATTTGCGTAGTCAATTTGAGACATATAAATACTTGGCAACAAGGTAGCATTGCGTATGCTTATCAATATTTTTTCACCTTTTGATTTTGCTGCATTCCTTGCTAAGTTCAAGTAAAATTTATTCATAGTAAAATTAAACGATCCAGCAGCTAATTTTCCTAGTGCTATTGCAGCTGGGAAATACTTTTGTTTTGCTGCTGCAGATAAATAATAAATACTCTCTGTATGATTTCCAATATTTTCGAGTAATGCGCCATAGTTAAAATTATATACAGCATCATACGGTTTCGCTATTACTAACGCACCATAGCATTTTATTGCATTACGTATATCATATTGATAAAATGATAAGAAACCAAATAATTCATTATATTCTATTTGTGTGGGTGTCAACTTTGGTGTTATATTCTTTATTTTTATTGCATTTGTATCTATTTGTGATAATTCTATGTTGTTAATGTTTGATGTTGTTGCAAAACATTTTTTTTCATTGATGAGCGATAATATTCTGTAGTTTTGATAGTTTGTGTTTGTGTCCGCATCTAATTTGTATGCGGTTAATTTATCTTTTAGTGTAAAATATTTATTTTCTAATATTTGTACTACCTGCTTTTCACTAGTGCTTAAGTGATTATCTACAACAACTTTGTAAATGATTTCTAACGGGCATCGTCTATCATAAATGTTGTTTTCTGTACAAAATAAATTTGCCTGTTCAATTCCAAGGGGCAAATTGACGTGTTTCAAAGTAAATTGTTTCTTTATATTATCATTAATTTTAATGTTTATTGTATATACAAGAGTGCCATTAGTTTTATTTTCAAAGGTAGTTACAGGTATTGTTGGTGATGAACAAAATGAAGAGAACGTTATAAGGAACAACAACGAAGATATCAAATATATCCTCACAGTAAATTTGTGACAATGATGTAGCATGCTTGCCGGTTAGTATGGTGCAGTCTAGGTATAAAGATGGGTGGGTTTTCTCTGGTTGGGGTTGCAATCATTTTTGTAAACAAGAATTTGAAACGTGCAAAAAACCGTAATAATAATAATAATAAATATA
>JACKZZ010006602.1_pt1 | contig 33290 bp, 25 predicted proteins | sample 8027871 | NCBI WGS metagenome assembly JACKZZ01 (sample SAMN15724774, study PRJNA655200) | protist metagenome | isolation source: fluorescence activated cell sorting (FACS) single amplified genomes of... | place: USA: West Boothbay Harbor, Gulf of Maine | collected 2000-07-19
CGAACTTGAGGTTGAAACGGGTTTGAACCATGTAGGAACTTCCAGGATTAGGAACGCGTAGAGCCTAGACTAGTTGAACAAGAGTCTTGTCGGTCCGTCGTAAGCGTTGCAAACTCACCTCTCAAATCAGTCTTTCATGATGAAATCCATATTCAACTCGGAGTTTCAAGTAGTGTTGACATCCGTCCCACTACTTTCTCTCTCGTGGTCAACAACGTCTCGATCTACCTACGTGTTCGCTCGGTTTCTTGGACGACATATCTTGTCAGTCAGGTCCACAAATTTAAGGACAGAGGAACACGGGACCTCAACCAAATCATGGTGACGTCCAGTAAGCGACCCCGGATCAAAGATTGCGACGCGAACACGCATCTGGAGAGCGGACACGACCTGCCCAAAGGCGAACCCCCCCGGCAGCCGATCTACCAAGTGGTTCGTCAGATCGCTCACCGAGTCGAGCACCATGATGACGGAACTTGAGCTCAGCATGGAAAGCGCGGCCTCCAGTCTCCCGCACAACTTTGTCGCTTTTGCAAGCCTGATGGGCCCTCGGCGTCGGGTGCAGGTTACCCACCTTCATAGCACGGGGCGGCAGTTGTCAGGAGAACGGACACATTCGGCACAGCGCTCTCGGGCTTAACTGCGCCGCACGCATTGGCGATACGTACAAAAACGCGCGTACTGCCTTGTACTCGGCACTTACTCGTCGCCTTCATAAACGCGCAGACGAAACGGTAGAGAGAGTGGATAGTTGACGGCAAAGTAAAATGAAATAATATTTTTGACGATATTACTGCGAAATCAAGTGATATTTATCTCACAATCTGTAGAGCGATGCAAACGCAGACGCGATACGGACATTACGGAATCTCGTCTTATTGCACTATCAAGTGCGGTCACAAATCCTTGAATCAAATCCAAATGTCAGGCGTTTTTCCTACGACTATAACAAATAGATGGTCTGAAAGAGGGTCGTTCTGTGAATCCAGGATCTACTTCCACTATCATAAGCAGGCTCATTGCAGACTGCTGCAACTCATTGCAGATCCCTATTACACCGCGACGACAATGGCCGTTCCTACAAGGGAGACGGTCAAGGAACGGGAGAAGGAGACGGGTGAAAACGTGCAACGAATCAGCATTTCGGCCGTTCCTACAACGGAGACCGTCAAGGAACGGGAGAAGAAAACGGGTGAAAACATGCAACGAAACAGCATTTCCGACGTCGACAAAGAGTTCCCGATCTGGATATTCTACTATCTTGGCTTCTGCGGTATCATGCCGTTCCTTTTTTTAATGGCGACGGTGAGTTACGTGACTACGACAATAGTAGAATCCAGATATCCTATGGTGGAGAGCATTTCTTTTTGGAGGAACCTCGGGACCGTACTCGGTGCTACGACCGCGTGCATCTGCGCTCAAAAGCGGCTGAAAGCCTTCTGGTCATTCGCTCTAAGCACGATTGGGCAAGCAGGAGGGTATCTGATCGAAGCTTCAGTCATGGGATTTCTTTGTTTTCGTGGACCAGGGCAGGCGAGCGATCGGAATGTCGAGCATGTGTTGATCAGAGTCATGGCGGCAGCCGTGCTGATTGTCGGTTGCGGTTCCGCGGTCCTGAACTCCGTAGCTTTGGCGTTTGCCTCTGCACTTGGGAATCCGAAATACACAGGTGCCTTCTCGGTGGGCTTCGGCACTGCTGGGATTGTTGGAGCTGGAGTCACTCTCATTCCATCGTCCAAGCCTCTAATCATCGTCTACTACCTATTGTCAATGACCATACTCGTGCTCGCGTTCGTTCTCGGCCGATGTACCTTCGTCCAAGATGTTACGCTTCGCAAGCTTCTACTGGGAGAGAGTTCCAGCTCTGAAGAGAACAACCTTCAGGCTGCGAACTTGGAGTCTGGTCTGGAACGGGATTTGGACTCGAGGGTGGTAGTGCGTCGCATGAATTCCGCAACCACTGCACAAGAAGAGCAGATGCCAACTCTACACTTCTGCGGGCAGCACGTCGAAACCAACGTGGAAGCATCCATTCGATCGTCGAATGTTGATGTTCTAACATCATCGGAGGGCATTATCGTCGACGTAGCTGGATCGTCTGATGAGGAGCCTCTTTTGGCAAGACCTTCCGCTGACGTGATTCGGCCGCACGGGAGTAGCGGCGGACCCGTTCCAAGTGTGAGATCCTTCTGGGTGGTTCTCCTGGAAATTGCGCCCCTGGTCCTGGCGATGTTCTTGAATTACGTCATACAGTTCATCGTGTATCCCACCATAATAGCGTCCATGCGGGTGGCGAATCCGCCGACGGATCCAAAAGAGAAGCAGGAGTGGTTCACGAAGATATGCATGGCCTTGGTCCCGCTGTGCGACGTCATCGGTCGATTTCTCCCAATGTGGATCACGGCGAACCGCACGGGGAATCCACCGATAGTGACTGTGGAAGGTGCGACCAGTGGTGCCGAAGGTGTCTCCAGAGGTGTCTCCAGAGGTGTCTCTGGAGGTGTCGCCGGAGGAGACGAAGAGGCTCCGCAGCCCGTCATGTATCCTGAAGAGAACGTCGGCGAGGCTGAGAGCTTCAGGGCCGAAGGCATCGCATTTCGTGGTGTTCCCAACGCTCCAGATGGTGAACAGCTCGCTGCACTGGAAGACGCGCGACTATCTCTTGTTGGAACCATCGCAGACGAGCCAGTGCGGGAGACGAACTGCGGGCGGAGGTTTGTGCACTTGTTTCATCGCAAGTGGGTGATCCTTTCTGTCGTGGTTGCACGCGGAGTTGTATTTTTGCCATTCTTCTTCTTGCTGCAGCGCGTTGGTCCTGGACAAAAGGAAGCAACGAGTGGGGTGAGTCGATTTATTAGCAACTGTATGACCGTGCAGTTCCTCCTCATCATCCTGTTCTTTATCATTGGTGGATGGGTGTGCACCTTGATTATGCAGCAAGGACCGGCGCTGGTGAAGACAGCGGAAGAGAAGGCGGTTGTTGGACATGCTCTCACACTTTCTATGGTCATAGGGCTTCTCTTCGGGAGCATGGTTGTCCCTCTCGTCGATGACGTGAGAAAATTCGTTGCGGTCATCCTCGTCGCTGAGTGGTCTAGCAGCCGCTGAGTGGTTTTCGATTCGGGAAACGGTCCAGAGTTATACCCTACGGAGAACAAATTCCGTACGCGCATATAATGGAACCACTTCTTCACTCAGTGCTTGGCGCACTGAGTTCAAGGGGTGCGATCTCCTTCGCCTTGGAGTTTCTAACAGTCCGGAGCTATATCGTGGTGGGTCGCCGGCGCGATAAATTCGTGGACGGCACGAGAAATGGAAAGAGAAGCGGAAGGACATTAACGCAAGTCGTTGCTGGAACCGGAAGACGCGACGCGAAAGTTAACCAGAACCAGACGTGAAAGTAGAAAGTAAGTAGAAAGTTGAAACATAGTACGACTCGTAATTATAGAAATGGAATTGAAAGTGCTGAAGTGGGAAGAGATGAGGATGTGGAGAAAGCAGAGTGCAATCAGAACCTAGTAAAGCTGCCAAAGGGTATATTAGACTGCCCATCCACATTTAGCGGAATCCATGTGGAGGTCAGAGAGTGATTCTGAAGGCGAGACGGATGAGAAAACACGTTAAGTTCCTATTTTGTCGTTTGTTCCAGTTTGGACTGATGTTTTCGAGGAATGGAAGAGAATTCGTTTTTGTTCTACGTTCCGAGCCAACGAATATGTTGAGTTATCATTGAGTTGTCGTGAAGATCGAAAAGCTGTATTGTGCTCGCAAAATCAAAATATTCTACAGCCAGAGGAAGAGGTAAATTAGGCGGAGAAGACCCGAAATGGCTGACCGCAAGGTCTCCCCAGAGCGCTTGAGAGCGGAGACACCCGACACACGAACTCCCTCCCCGCTGGCGAAAAGCTCGCCGTCACACCGCAGCGGCCGCGATGCGAAGAGCGATGCGAAGACCCCTCCGATGTCCGCGAGTGGTAGTAAGCAGGGAAGCAAGGGGTCGCCAGGGGGAAGGACAAACGGTGGCTTAAAGGAGCTAGTTGAGCATGTGCGAAGGAGTAGCAAGGATAGCGCGGCGAGCAAAAGGGGTAAGAACAAAGCACAAGTGAAGGTTGTAGTAGCTCCACGCCCACAGCCGCCATGGGAAGCAGTATATTTTCAGCCATATTTTCACTGATCCACATCTTAATGTCCGTATTGCGCTCTCCACATAATGACGATCTTTCTAATGACGACTACGTTCAGTCGGATTGACTTCAGTGTGCTGAGATTGATTCATTTTTTTGTGGCTGGAGATCCCGATTTTTTTGTGGCTGGAGATCCCGATTTTTTTGTGGCTGGAGATCCCGTTTTCGGTGACGATCAAGATGGCATTGATGCCGTATTTCCATTGCAATCGTTCTCTTCATCAGGCACGACTTGAGGCGGAGCGCAAAAAGCAGTTTCACCATTCTCGTCTCCACCATTTTCTTGCCCAGTTGAATGTGGTTGAATCCTCGAGTGAAAGCGATGAGGAACACCCGCACCATCATAGCACGATCGACAAGAAGCCGACTCGACGATATTGCGTGCGGATAGTTTTTCCCGGTGTGTTATTCACGACGGGTATGATTCTTCTCCTGGTCTTCATCGCGAATTTGATTAACGTCCTTCCGCGTGAGCAGGGCCAGTGTAGCGTGACTGGATTTCAAAAAGGGCGGGCATGCGGCGATTGTAAGTTCGAAATAAAGGTGGACGGATGGGAGAAGATGGGGTTTTTTCATGTCGATTTCGAGCCAGACGGTCAGGCAAAGGGAGACGCCTTCAGAGATTGTCCAGTGACCTCCAACTGTTGCGACTATCAAGTGCATGTGGACGAGCTAGGTGTGCCTGAGTTTTGTGACTCTAAGCCGTGGGACTGTCATTATATCGTCGCAAACGGGGACACGCCCACTAGCATCAGAGACGGGAACCTGGAGGGGGAGTATAATGTGTTTCTGTACCTCTCAATCGTTTTTCTTCTACTACTATTCCCACTTAGTTACTTTCATGCTTGGCAGCTTGATAAAAGATATAGGGATGATTTAGAAGCCCACTTCGAGCGCGCCAAAGGCGCTGGCTTAGCAGCCAGAGAGATGGAAGAGCAACTAAGAATTCAATCAGCCACTCAGAAGGAAGACTACATGATGGCCAGAAAAAGTAACGCAAAAACTTCTTACTAAGTCGTTCTTAATTAAATCGTTGTAATTTGCTTTTGACTCAGGTGACTCCAGAAACCATCAAGATATAATTCAATTTTACGCGCTGTTTACTCAAACATTTTTCATCCATAATGCTAACACCTTTTTGACCACTATTCCTGTTGATTAGTTTGTAAACTCTGTATCGTAGTTTGAATACCGTTTCACGTACGAAAAGTAGAGGACTTTGCATGTAAGATACCCTGATAATTTGCCGCGAACACCCAGACGGTAATATTCGAATCCTCGAATTCGAATTCTCGAGATAAGATTGTTCGCTCGTTTGCGTGCAATACATTCAGGTGGGGGTGATTTCTTGTCTTTTTGTTTGGGTTTCATCTCTTAAGGTGTGCGGTCTTGGCTGCGTGCATCCAGAAACGATTTTCAATCAGCACCCAGCAGAGAAGCTCTCCGAGATGGGAAACCTGACGCGGCCCTTCGGGGTTCTCTCAGCATGGTTCACTTGGTTGTATCTCTTGGGCCTTGTGGGTCTGCGGTTTTACTACCTCGTTTACGACGAAGCCAAGATCCCGGCCGATCTTGTGTCTAACATGATGCGCGCACGTCCGCTGGGCGCGCTGGGGGCATTGGGCGTTCTCGCCGTGGTGATGCTGTTATTCACTGTTCTCGATGTGTTCGCAGGGGAAGAAGATCCGTGGCGGGGTATGGCCGAGTTCACAATATCGCTGTCGGTGTACGTAGTGGTGTACTCGGTGGAGATGTTCAAACGGCAATCCGTCGACGCAGGATGGCTAGTTGGGTACGAATCAGAAAAATTCGAAAAATTTGATGATTGAACAGCTTCGACAATTTCGAAAATTTATCATAGCTTCGGCGTTTTCGCCGGCGGCATCGTGCTGAGCGTGCCTCTGAAGTGGTTCCTCGCCGTCCTGGAGCTTCATCACGATAAGTGGTCCTCTGGATTGCCTCTCCTGTACATCTACGTCCTCGGCATAGCCTACTATTCGGTCAAATTCGTGAGGAAGCGGGCCGAGCAAGAAGACGCCGGAATAGCGATAAAGTCCAGAGCACTCGATGAGTTTATGGGTCATTTCTGTTACGTGGTGAGATTCAAAATCGCAATAGTGATAGGGGCGTTGCTCTACTGGATCTTCCAGATCGAGGAATTCTTGGAGAGCAATGAGGTAGGGTGGGCGTTCATGACCTTCTACTATGTCGTCATGGTCTATTTCTTGGTGGGCTGCTGCCGCATCTTCAGGATCAATGACTTTTAGCCGGACGAGATGTAGATATTTCCCAGTGGAGCGAACGAGAATCAGAAAGTCCGGAGGTTGCCAGACCTCTCCGTCAGCAGGCCCGCGAAGAGACCCTCGTCTAACGATCGGAGACACTGGACCTGCGACCAGCTGGCCAAGATCGGGCTCCCCGGCCGACGCGAAATGCTAAAGCGTAAAGGACGGCGTGCAGTCCGGAAACGTCTTCCCGGGGCTGTGAAGGGGACGACTTCTCCCGACTCTCGTTGTAGTGAAGAGCACACCTGCGTCGAATTCGACGATCAGTGCGTCGGATAGGCATGTGCCTAGCCTCGGGCTTGGGCTCGAACGAGCGGATCGTGGACAGAAGAGTTCACTCGGCCGGAGAAAATGCAAAACGTAGTCTCTGATTTTGCAGTATGTTGAAAGGGGAGTCGAATGGTATGCGTTATTTATGCAGTTATCTTCGGTATGATTATATCTAATCGATAGATTATGTTCATCTCTCGCAGCCTGCGTTCGTCTTCGATATTTTATTTTTTGAAGCGTGGAATTGCCAACTTTTCCGAGGGTGCGCGTGAGGGGCTTTACGGCGACTCTTCCTTGAGGACATTTTTACTTCCTCAAATCTTTACAAGCGAGTTGAAATGAATTCCAAGAAGGATGAAGTCGGTAATCGTCCTTGACAAGTTTCAGAATAAGTTGGCGATCACCATAGTAAGTAAACAGTTGACATACTGACCGACCTTGATCGGGATCGCAAAACGATGGCAGCTTCCGGTTCACTAAGTGAATCACTTGGAACAACGACATTCCAGTTTTGGAGTGACGGAGTGTGGCAGAATTATGAAAGTAGCCAGCAGAGACAGCTTCGCGAGTCGTTCCTTTCAAGGGACACAACTCGCGAATCGATTGATTTGAGCGCGACCTATACCGTGCACAAGTTGCACCAGATAGAGAAGGGTGAAGCCTATCAAACCAACAAGGCAACCGGCTACAAGCGTTTCGTTAGACTGCAGCCTGCGTATCGTCTCGCCAGAGAAGGAACATCGAATGCTGGAGCTTCCACTTTCGCGTCCACTGTTGCTGGACTGTCACGCCAACTATTGGCGTCAGCCTCTAGCAGCAACGCAAACGCGATCGCGCCGATCAGCTTCTTCGAAGCTGTCGACGAGAGTGACGCATTAGCCAATCTTCCGGAAGACATGCGGAGTGCTGACATGCAGTACCAAAGACTTGCAAATCCGGGGGGATGGGCGAAGTTCGACAGTCATACGACCAAGGAAATTATGCTTGCGCTAGCCTGTCGTCCAATCCCCGCCAAAATCCTTGTATCCCACAATGGCTCGCGGCACCAGATCTCTGGATTGGACGTATTGCAGACTGGTGGTCAAGCCCATATGCAGAAAGAGGGGTCAAGCACACCGGGGGCGCTAGTCCAAGCAGTACAGAAGCCGTCTTTTTGGCGCTATTACAGACAAATCTTGGGGGACGCTGTGTGTGCGCAACTGCGAGACCAGATTGGAAAGGGCAGGGGACCAACGTTGGATAGCAATCCGTTCGAGCCTGTCGTTGACCAGCTGAGCGGTGTGGTCACGAACGATTTAGTGAAAGCAGTCAAAGAATGCACAAGTTATCCCCGAAAAGAGGAGCTGAAGCTGAGATTTGAAATTGAGGCCGCTCGATGTTGCGTCTTGCGGGGATCGAAGAAGAATCCAATCGAGGACGAATTGAATGATGCTTCCTCCGTCGCGAACGGTGCGAACGGTTTGGTCGGAAGCTCCTGCGGCGAAAAAGGGCCCAGAGAGGAGAAACATGTGCTCAGCTTGAACATCAGCAATGTAGCGCGGCTCGAAGAGGGCGCGGCATCGGTTCAAGTCTCGCAGTGGACCGAGGTTCCGCTGGAGCAGGAGACCGCCAAAAAAGCGAGAACTGAAAACGCGCCGCAGACGGCGTCTCTCTTTGCAGGTTTGGGCGGCTCTGGAGGTGCTACAGCACTGTCTTCGGCAAGCTCTGCGCCGGCAGCAATGCCATTTGGGAGCAGCAGCAATTTTCCGCCTCCTGGGGGGAGCAGCACTAGCAGCTTGTTTGCCAGTAACAGCAGTCATCACAACCGTGCGGCAGCTTTCAACTTCGACCCGTCTGGTGGCAAGGCAGACGACATATTCGGAACCTCAACTGTCGAGAAACGTCCGCGTGAGTTTAACAGAATCCGACATGCGAGTTACAACTTCCAGTTGATCCTGAAGCAGTCCAGTCTTGACATAAACGCAGCACCCTACGAAGATGGAGATTTAACCTTGCCACAGGATTTGGAAACAGCGAAGCGGATATCGGTTGAGAGTATCTCAACGGCGCAACAAGGATTTACTCAGCCCCCCTGTTCGGTCTGCCTCGACGACGACCCAGTTGGTTGTGTCAAACTGGCGTGCGGGCACGAGTTCCACAGAGATTGTCTCGAGGACTGGCTGAAGCAGAAGGTAAACTTTTCTAAACTTTTCGCTTTAGTAACACACGTAAATTCTTGACTAAGTGCCTCGCGCGTCACGTGTCACGTGCGATAAACTGGTGAATTGAGTTTACTTTCGTCGAGACCAAAGGTCATATTCAGAATCTTGTCTCTCCAGAGCGAATGCCCAGTGTGCAAGGAGAGCTTCGGCACTGTGTTTGGAAAGCAACCAGACAACGGAACGATGGAATGGTATTTCCAAGGCACGACGTTGGGCGGCTTCGAAAAGAGCAGCGCTGGGTGTATTTGCATCAGGTTCTATTTCCCATCGGGCGTGAGCGAAGGGCAGACTTACAGGAGTCGATCCGAGGGAGCCTTCCTTCCATTCAATCTGCAGGGGTTGCTGCTGCTCGAAATGTTCAAAATCGCTTTTCGACGGAGATGCATGTTCGGGTTGGGCACGCGCCTGACTTTGCAGTGTTTTGCACCCACGTTCAACATACATCTCAAGACAACGGATCGCCCAGTCGGCACGGAAAGACATGGCTATCCGGATCCAACCTACTTCACGCGGACGATGGACGAGTTGGCCGCAAACAAGGTTATGGCAAAGGACGCTTACTGAGTTGTCTTGTTGGTCAAGAAAGCGAGGTCGATACTGAGTTGTCTTGTTGTCTCTGCGAAAATGAACCGGCTCGATACGTTTTAGATCCTCGTACAAGTCGTGTGAGCTAATGACACGTGGGTCTCCGTTCCAAGGCGTATTTGGTGTTTCGGGGCCCTTGGTGTGCGCACGAAAAAGGCTTGATTATACTGGTGTTCAGCACCGTTGAACGCCGGTTTTTGTGTTACTTCACGTGTTCTTGACCATGGTTTGTTGGGTATTGTCTAAAAGCGAACATTCCAAACATGCAGCAACCATCATCACCCATTGTTTTTGCGTGGTTCGCCGCCAACTGTGTGCGTACCGTGTGCACCCTGTGTGTGTTGCATTTCTGTTCTGCGTTAAACGTCAAGGCTTTGCACGCGTTCAAATTTACGTGTCGATAGAAGTCGGAGTTATTGGCATTGGTCCCGTGAATTTTCATTCGTGGCCTTCTGGTCTGCATAGCGATTTCTTCTGCGCGATGCTTGATCCTTCAACCTTATATCCACAAAACACAGGCTAGGTCGTGAGGTTCAAGAACGCGATTGCAATGATATCTTCATTGACAACGCGGTCGTGCATCTCAAGTGCGCAGAACAGATCCGTCCCCACAGGATTATCGCCAATGATGGACGATGCCCAGTCGGGTGACGGCAGCGCCCAGTCTACACAGGTGTCGAATGATCTCCGAAATGGAGCAATCAGTGACAGTTCCTCAGATGCTCGTCGATTTTCGCTCGGTATCTCCGAGAAAGCAATCGACGGCGCATCTGTGTTGCAAAAATATCCGGATCCAGCTGAAATGGAGAGATTGGCTGAATGCAGTGATGAGAGCAAGAAATTGCACCTGAAACTCGAAATTCAAAACATGCTTGAGGACGGTGTTGGAAGTAAGAGTGGTGCAAATGTCGTCATCGGGACGCAAAGTGCAGGGAAAACGAGTGTGGTAACACATCTTGTGGGCGCAGTTTTTCTTAACGTTGGGAGTGGTGTCGCTACGAAGCGCAATATTCTCGTTAAAAAAGAAGTCACTGCGAGTGCTCAACAGGTCTCCGTCTGTATGTTCCGTAAGCACGATAAGGAGGAATTCCAGGAGCTATCGCATGACGACATTTATCAGGAAATGAAGAAGGACTCCGAAACGCTTGGAGAGAAGTTCGAGATTGAGTCGAACTCCGATGAATGGGAAGTCAAGCTGAAGACTGCAGACGCCTCTATAGGTTTTCCTGTTCTTGATACTCCAGGCTCGAAGGTGTGCAGCGGCAACGGTCAGGAAACGGCGGAATTACTGAAACAGAATCAGAAGCTAGCGTTGAGGAAATACGTCAATGGATCTTGCAAGCGCGCTGCTGCTGTGGTGTGCGTCGAGTTTAGTGACTTAATCAAAGGCTTCACTCAAACGCAAGAGCTTGATGAAGATATACAACGTGCTTCCAATTCGAACAACGTCTTTTTTGTCATCACCAAATGCGACAAATGGGACCCAAACGAATGTCGAGATCAATTGGATGGACAAGACGGGATCGACTTTCTGAGAAAGAAGGTTTGCGAGTTTTTCAAAGTTTATCAGGACGATCCGCATATCCACATACATCTGGTAGCCTTATGCAAACTAACGAGCGACGAACTACAGAGGTACTCGCTCGAACGGCGGTGGACGGTATTCATGGATGAAACGGAAAAGAGTCATCAGCAAATGTTGTCAAAATTCGAACTGACCTCCGAGACCTGTCCAAGTTGCGTTGGCGCTGAGAACCTGAAGAAGGCTATTCTGGCGATACACGAAGAAGGACTTGAAGAAACTGTTGGCCAGGTAAATCTGTTTCAGACGACTTGCTCCATCCGTTACGCTGCAATTCTTTCTCATGTCAACCTTACTGGTCTTAGGCGAAGATGCACGCTGAGGCAAGCTTGAAAGATCTGGCCGTCAAATGCTCTATCCTTGAGGCGCACGTAGATGATAATCATGGCGAAACGAGGGTGGATGATGTCAAGCAAATTCTAGGAGAAACGGCAAAGAAACTGCAAGAAGTTTCTCGAAACGGTGTGGACAGAACAAAAGATCCCCTACAAGAATGTCCTCCTCGGAAATTTAAGTTGGGGGTTTGGAAGTGCCTGGTATTTGTTTCCCTCTGATCCTTAAGTGTGGCGATCACAGTTCTGTCACCGAGTGTTTTGGAATTTCTTCGTTTCTTGCAGATTGACATTCGAATCAAAAATAACGTTTATTTTCAGTGCTGAAGCCTCATATGAGTCACGCCTGCGCAGACGGGGAGATAGAAAGCTCGAAGTATCCCTTTCCTGAAACCAGCAGTCTCGAAATTAATATGGAGAAGACGGTGCAGTTTTGCACTGAGAAGCTATCAAGTGTTGTACCACAAAAGGTGCTTAGCGAGCACCTTAAGGACCCGAGCAAGGCTAAAGTCGAGAGCCGGAAAATTTATCGCAGAATGCTCCGAGACATTTTTCTGTCGACGGGGAAAGACGCCGGATTGAATGAGAGATTCGCAGAAAGGTCTAAAGCGTGTGTTGCAATACTGTTGCGCTATGTTGAGGATGGTATCCCGAAGGCGAAACAGATACAAGGACTTGAGGGACGGAAGGGGCGCGTAGTGTTTGGCAATAGTATTACTTCTGAAAAGGCGTGCGGCATCAATGTGGCGAGAGATGCCAATATCACGTGGATTATTTCTACGATCGACCATGAGGGTCCGTTGAAGTACTCTCCTTACGACGATTTCATCAGAGTTCGGGACGAATACTATCTACACCGGGTGCGGGATGATATTCTGAAGAATCTTAATGAGCAAATGGAGAAGTGTGAATTAAATTCAGATCCGAAGATGTTGCTGCAGTTCTATGGCGCGCCCTCTTACCTGCTAGGAGCAACACCTGCCGTACAGCCTTTCGAGGAATGGTTGAAAAGCAATAAGGGAACGATCTTCGCGAAAGCAATAGAGGAATTTCGGAAAAATCCCGAAACGAAAGTGAGCAAACTTCTTCCGAAGCTCTGTGGCGCAGAAGTGACGCCGTTCTCATTCCCGCCTTTCGATAAGGATGATGCCTCACGTGAAGAAGCAGCCAAAGTGAGTAACATCATCGAACGTATGGCCCTCGGAACAGCGCAATTCGAAATGTCAAGAGAATTTCAGCGACAATCTGTTTTGCTTATCCACAAGTGCAAGGAACTCGACCCTACCTCCATTCTGGAGGAGATGCATTTGTCGCTTTGTTGCGGTTTTGATAAGCCCTACACCAGAGAGGAGCGTGATATTCATCCCCAGTATCGTTACCTGTTGCCTCAGCTTGTGCTGGAAGCCTTGGATCGAAAGGCAGCTGAAATCCAGAGTCTCATCGTGGAAAGCCGAGGTGAAGAAATGGAAGACAATTTCGAGCAATTTGGAAAGCAGGAAAAGGATATTCTTTTGCATTCCCCCATTGCGCATACGTTCATCAAGGAGCTTCTAGTGAAGAGTTCAGACGCAGACACACGCGTGGAACCGAAGCAGATGATCAAAGAGCTACGTCGTCGTGCGGACAGGTGTTATAGGGACCCGCAGAATGGTGTGCCTGAAGGTGCGGCGGCTACGTTCCGATGCGGGTTGCTGTCGTACCTGGGGAAACATCGCTATTTCCCAACGAGCGAGGAAACAGAACGACTGAATGGCCGCTTGCAGCAGTGCAAGAAGGAGAAGCGTGCGCTGCAGTGTCTCATCTCAGCTGTTTGCAAGCTCAACGGGTCGAACTAGAAAGAGTCAGAAAAGAGAAGTCGCGCTGATAACTGTATTTTTTTAGGAGCACGCAAACGTCTGTGCTACATCCGTGAAGACCTTCCCTCTCTAACCTTAGCACAAATACTTTCACATATTTGTGCAGTCGAGTATGCAATTTAATGCAGAATGAATTTGAAATTTGAAATTTCATACCTTTCAACGCTTCAATACACGTTATTAGTCGATTTTGCCAGAGTGATCGTAGGGCATGACGAGTTGGTTTGACGTTAGTGATGTAATAATGTTTGTCTATTTTGCCTGAATCATCGCAAGTGTACTGTTGAGTTATCGTGAGTTGGTTGGATGTTAAATATACGCATGGTAACAGTTGAGTCATGCTATTATAATGACCTAGTTTGTCAGAATCATCATCGACATGCTGAGTTGGTCGCAAAATCATGCCATAAGAGATGGTGTGATCACTGATTTAGTGGACTGTCAAGTGAAGTAAGTCAAGCCTCCATTGTATTGTCAGAATTAGTTGGTCTAGATTTCATTCTGTGGCCAGATTTGGCTCATTAGTATATTAAAAACTTCATTCTATTGCCAGGATTGGCTCAGCTCTCTTCATTTCACGGGTGTCACGGCGAGGTCGCTGTCCGACGTTTTATTCCCAGTTCGCATTTTTCTCTTTTTGTGTGCGAGGCGGCAGTAGTGCGTACTACACAGATCGATATGTTCTGCGAAGCGTGAGTCATTCAGAGCAGTCCTACAACTCGCTGCGCAATAGCTCTCCTGGCTTCAGTCGACCGAGTTTCCTTCATATCTTCCAGGGCTTGCAATGTCGCGGATGGGTGAGGTGCCGCGCCCGACTGTCGGCGCACTGAGGAACTCCGTCTACAGTTATCATGTAGCGTCTGGCAACCCCCTTAAAAAGCGAAAGCGCTACACAGAGGCCGAATGTAAAGCGCTCGAAGACGACTACTACGAGAAAACATGGGAAGGCAAGTTATTCTGCAATCACATTTGTCAAGAGCTTCTAGAAAAGACAAAATTTTCAAAATCCCAGAAGAGTAAGCCGGCGTGGAGACGAGCGTGCGAGACTTGCGTCAGTCTCATGTATTTCGTTGAGCATAGCCAGGGGCTTGTTTGTGAGGAATGTCAACGACCACGAGGCCATGGTTTCTTTCCGAGAGAGGTGCTTAAAAAATCGTCTGCGAATTGCAAGCAAGTCTGTTTTCTGTGTATCGGTGAGAGCAATGCGCACCATGAGTTTTTCAGACAGTTGGCGGCGTTCACTTGGTCCATCTTCGAAGCAAACCACATATCCACGCCTTGCGAGCAAGAGATTCCCGGCCATGTTATCAACCGTTTCAACTTGCGATGGCCGAAACCTATTGAGAAGCTTTTTCATGCCTTCTGTAAGAGCTCAGCGTCTAACACATGCGGCGGAGACCAGGGCGACGGCGGCGACGTGGTGGCCCCCGTGAGCGTCCCTTCGTGCGGTCATGACGAGTCTGCCGGATTTGGTGAAGAACATTGTCATAGGTGCAAGGAGTGCGAACTGCGGCGCCCGCGCGATAGCTTCACACGCACGCAGCTGAAGAGGAACAAATCTGATATGCGCTGTCGATTCTGCGCAGATGGTCCGGATGTTGATGACGAGGATCAGCGCGACCCAAACAGTAATCCTCCAGGCTGGCACTCCGAGGCGCGCGAAGCCCGGGAGGTGTATTACGATAAAGCTGGAAGGGTCCTACAAAAGTACAGGCGTGATGGCATTCCGCGCAAAACACGACTGGAGCACATCAGATACTCGCAGAAGTCATGCTCAGGTTGGTTTAAGCGCGGCAGAAACGCACCTGGCGAGGGACAATCGCTCATGGAGTTGGTGAGGCGAATGAAGAAGCAGGGAAGCGACTCGCTGCTGAAAGAGAGCGGCAACGAAATACGTGTCTGCAAATATCGTGGTAAATATTGGACCCTAGATCACAGGCGGCTGTGGGCATTAAAAGAAGCTCTCCCCGGAACTCAGCTCATATGGGTCAGATATTTTGAGGAGCCAGGCTTTCTAGAGTTCGGTGGCGAGGGTGTAAGCGATTTCAATGAATTTATTCGGAAGTTTGACACTGACTTCGATGGACGAAGCATACGCGTTCGATGGTAAAATTTATTCTGCTTGCGTCAGCGAGGTGTTCGGGCACTTTCTAAAATGTTGAAAAACTGCTGGTGCGTACTTACGGCTATCGAAGTGCGTTCCCGAGCTTGATGACTTTGTCTCCGAGAAATTGCATGCTCAGAGTCGCTCACACTTCCAGGAAGCAATAAAATCTCATCGAAATAATAAGGCAGGTCAGAATTTCTAATCTGGGATCGATTGCGGCAACCTCCGTTGCCTAAGACAAGATGAATCCGTTCATGTTTTTCCGCATGTTTTTTGCTCAGCACGAGCACCAAATCCAGCGGTCCCTCAAGGATGCACTTGTCCGGAATCCGTATTTTCGGTATTTCGCCGCCAGTACATCCAAGCGCGCAGAGGAGTTCTCAGAAAAAGCTCAGCAGATAGCGAAACAGTACGGCGAAAATGCAGGCAGTGGTAGCAGTACGGCGAAAATGCAGGGTGGAGCCACAAAGCCATTCAGAGAGGAAAGATCTGACGCCACTCAAGCCTTAAATAAGGCATTCGACTTCATTTCGAAGCAGGCGACAAAGTACGGTAGTAGACAACTTCAGAAAGAGATTAAGAAAGCTATCTCTAAGAAGTTCAAGTGAAGGTCTGCACACATACTATAGGTCATATTGAAGTAGAAAATGTAGTCATGTTCGGTCTGGAAAGAAAGAGTCTCTAATGTCAATGCTGGTTGTTCTTGTAGTTTTCAGAGTAATCCATGCGGAAAGTGCGTGTTGTTTGTGAGCTTACTTAGCTGCTTGTGATTCAAGGTAATTTCAGGAACCATTTTTCTAGTGATGAAGCGCATATGTTCCCCTGTGGTGCTCACGAATCCGAAATAACAACAATACAGACGTTCGAACTAAATGCGGTTTTCTGTCATAGTATTTGCTTGATTTTGTTTCACATAGACCAAATTGTATCAGCCCATAGATATACTTCACGAGAGAAGAGTGAAGGGACTTGTGCTCAACTAACCTAGAGGGTCAATTTATTTCATAGGTGGTGATTGCTGAGTGTGAGTTGTATTCTGAGTTGGGGTACCACACTGCAAATGTGGATTTGAATCATTTCCTAACGAGAAAAATTCAACATCCGTAGAAACCATTCAAAGTCTCGCTCTGGTGAGAGCTAAAAAGAAGTTTTAAAAACAGCTCCAAGATGATTGCCTCAGGTTTTGGGCACCTCGTAGAGCATGTGCGCCTGGCATTCTCTTCGGTATTCGCACAGGTCTTCCTGATATCCTTCGTCGCTATTGTCGGTGTCGTTCTTCTCCAATTTGGGTGGAAGAGCGTTTGGGAGAGGCGAAACAAGAGTGGCGGCGATGCACATTCTCGTTCAAAGCAGAGGCAAACGACGCAGATCGGGTATGAAAAGAGCGCTCCTGGGAAAGTCGTTTACTGGGTGGTGGTCGCCTTCGCGGCGTATTCCTACGTTGTCCTGCTGCTATGCATAGTTGTGATGGTTGGGAAACCGGTATAGAAATCTATGAAATATAGATATGTGGCATTAATCACGACGATAAGATACGACGAGGATCTCAGTAACTGTCAGTTAGCATTATGATCCAACTAGCGACTGACTCTAGCAACCTTGTCATCGTAACTTTAAACTCAACAGGAGAGCGGCGCTTTTCTTGGTCTGCAAGCCGGGATCTTCGCCTGCGACCTCAATCCGCGAGCGAATGCTTCTCGGACGCCGGCCGGAGAACCGACGGTGATTGAGGTTCGGGAAGAAAAAGAGGCCAACGAGAGCAAGGGCAAGGGCGACGATGCCACGGCGGTCCAGAAGTCGTTTCTGCAGGAGGGCGATAGCATAGGCAACCCGTGGAAACTCGAGCAGGATTTCTCGTGGCCCTGTGCCGGGTACGATCAGTATAAACCCGCAGCTGCAAACGCGAAGCTGCAGATGGGCTTCGCCTTTACCGGGTATCTACTGCTGAATCTGTTCATCGTTGGTGCCTTCTACTGGATGAACATGTATCGAGCCATGGTGTATGTGGAGGTGAAGGACCTGGCCAAAGCGAAAGTCATCGGCTTCAGCGAAGACCTGATCGAAGACGAAGATCACAGCGCTAGTACCGCAGATGACACAGCAGACAGCAAAGAGGCAGGCGCACTGGAAACAGAACCCAGAGCCGCAGAACCCTTGGAGGATGGTTCAGCGCACTCATCTCGGTCGTCAAGTAAGAAGGATACGGAACCCACGGGCCTGGGGTCGATTGTTCGGACTTTGAGCAGCCTGTTTTCGGGAGGGCAAGACGTCGACGGGACCGGCGCAAAGGCAGAGAAAACGCCATTGCTGAAGAAAAAAGCAGCTCAGAAGAAGAAGACGCCAGACCAGATTTTGCGGGCGAGAAAACTGCAGCCCATCTCGTATATACAAGTGAAACAAAGTACTCTAAGGCGCGCGAACGTCCAGCACGAGGCGATGCAGATTCTGGATCCCTCTTGGAATGAGACCTCACCACGTTCCCGTCAACGAAGTCCCTCCCGCAGTGTCGAGGACAACAGCAATGACGTCGTTTTCGCAGAGCAGGAAAACAAACCGGGTGCCGGCAGGAATCCGAACGAGCCGCACGAGGAGCTGACCGAAGACGAGAACGCCGGTAAAACAGGATCCACCACCGCAATTCGTGGTCATCGTCCCTCAGCTGCAGGCATACATGGCCAGACCGTCTCGGAGACGGTAGTCCCGAGAGCCCGCGCCGCGAGCAAGGAGCCAATGAAGTCCGGGGATCCGGAAAGTCGCTACTTCAACTTCCGATGCATGCGCTACAATTACGACTACCAGGCAGGGTGCTTCGTCCCCGTGAAGAATCGTCTGCACGGCTTCTCTGCGAACGACGTCTTCGACCGGTTCTTCACCCTCAGTGAGGTGGCTCCCTCCCACTCGGCCAGTAGCAGCTCCGCAATAGCTGTGAGAACGGAAAGCGTGCATCTGCAATCGCAGCATCGCATTGGGTTGGGCCGATTGTCTGCGAGGCAGTTAGGAACGTTGCAGCAGTACTTCGGCAGGAACACAGTTGAGCCGGATGAAACGAAGACCTACTGGAGCTGCTTCTGGAGCGAGGTGTCCTCCTCGTTCTTCTACGTATTCCAACTCGGTCTGGCCCTCGTGTACTGCTTCATGGACGCCGTTTTTGAGGGGATTTTCTACGAGTGCATCTTCCTCTCCGCCGCGCTCGTCGCCTCGTACTTCGGCTACAACGCTTGGCTGAAAATCTGCGACATGAGCCGCAGCAACTCGCGCGTCAAGGTCTGGCGACAGCACATCTTCGAGCAGGTCCCTTTTCCGACGGAGTTGCGAAGTCAGCGGATGGATTCTGCGGTGGACACGCGAGACGACAACGAGGACGAGGTCTGCGGATTTGCGGAAATCTCCACGGAAGATTTGCTCCCTGGCGACTGCATCGAGATCTCCGAAGGCATGGTCCTGAACTGCGAGTGTGTGTTGGTGCAGGGCGGTGCGTTGATGAACGAGGCCAACCTGACCGGCGAATCGACACCCATGGAGAAGATGGCCATCGAAAAACTTCGTGAAAGCACGCTGCGTGCCTACGCGAAGGAGCATCGCGAAGATGGCCTCTGGACCGGGCCGGAGCTTTCTCTGACGAAGAACAAGTCCAACTTCCTGTTCTCCGGTACCGAGGTTCTCTCTGTGCAGACGCGGTCGGACGAGCTCCAGACAGAGGATTCCGTTACACCATTCGACCGGCGCGGCACGTACGCTATCGTGACCGGCATCGGCACCGGGACCCAGCGCGGCGACCTAATTCGTGGTCTCTTCTACCCGATGCCATTTACCTGGGAGCTGTCCGAGCATCTCGCCGCCGCGCGCACCGTGTTCCTCTGCCTGTGGCCGGTCGCGGCGATCATTCTGTTCGCGCTCACCAACCCATTTGGGAGCCCCGCGAAGTTCGAGGCCATGATCACCGTCCTGCTGACCACCTTCACGCTGCTGGCGCAGCTGACGCAGCCCGTGATTGAGTCGATGTGGGCGCGCAGCGAGGCGAAGTACATCCGGAACTGCGAGAACCAGGGGCTGCTGTGTCTGGAGTTCGGGCGCCTACCGCAGGCGGGCCGCCTGAAGGTCTTCTGCTTCGACAAGACGGGCACACTTACGAAGGAGGGGCTGGACTTCTTCGGGGTTTCGGTGCTCAAGATCAAGTCCCCTCTGGCGGAGCGCTTCAGCGAGATGCGCGCCAGCATACGCAGCACCTCGCCGCCGATTCTCACCGAGAGCGGGGAGCCCTGGTCCCACGATCACAGCTCGATGGAGATGAAGGACGGGGAGTCTACCGTCGGCGGCGAAGAAGACGTGACCTCGCAGCTGATCGTGTCTCCGACGGACAGTTACGAGAACGCGGAAGCGGCGGACGACCAGGTCTTGCGGAAGCGCATCCAGCAGCGCAACAGCATTGTGAATGGCTTCGGATCCAACGCCGCGGTTAAGCAGCTTCTGGAGGAAGTTCTGTACGACAATGCCGATCAGCTCAACACGCAAATGATCGACATGGAGCGCGAGTCGTTGCTCTTCGGTATTGCGGCCTGCCACAGCCTCTCGCTGGACAGCGAGCGCAAGACGATCGGGAACCCGCTGGAATTAGAAGCAGTGAGCCGGATCGGGTGGAAGGTGACGGTGAAGCCCGACTTCGTGGAGTACGGCTATGCGGACCGAGAGAACGTGAGGCGGATGAACACCTCGAACGTGATCATGGAAGCGGGCAAGACCTTCGACAACGCCCCGCAGCGCATCGAAATCCTGAAAAAGTGGAAATTCGATCAGGAGCGGCAGCTCCAGGCCGTCCTCTGCAACACGGGCAACGTGAGCAGCCCAGACATGACTCGCGCGACCTGCTTCGCGAAGGGGAGCGTGGAGTCGGCGATAAGGCTGTTGCGTCGGGGGGGCGCGGAACCGGGCCTGGACGCCGAACTTCTGCAGCAGGTGGCGAACGCGTACAGCCTGAAAGGATTTTATGTCATCGCGCTCTGCCAGTGCGAATGCGAGGTCGCCTGGGAGTCGATCGAGGAGCTCGGCCTGGACGACGTGTTGGAGACGGAGAAAGGGCCCGCAAAATTCGAGTACGTGGGAATGCTGCTGTTCAAGAATGAGCTGAGACGCGAAACTCGGGGGATGATTCGGGAGCTCGAGCAGGCCGGCATCGAGAGCCTGATCATAACGGGCGACAGTGTCCACACCGGGGTGGCCATCGGGGAACAGTGCGGAATCGTCGGGAACTGTCCGTATCTCATCGACGTCGAAGAGGGACACGTGATGTGGAAAGAGCTGTCTCCCGACGCCATTCCCTACAGCGGCGAAGCAGTGCCTCCGAGCGAACCGGATAGCGCAATCGTGCGTTCGTCGTCCAGCACGAGCTCGTCCTCCTACGCGTCGCATCGGAGCAACCTCGGCAAGCGAGATCTCAGCGTCCTGGCGCGCATCCTGGAACGACGCAATCAAGACTGCGTTCGCGGGCGCGATTTCGTCTCGTGCGCTATAACAGCAGCGGCTTTCGAGCGCATCCGCGCCTTCTCGAGCTGGGACGCGCAGCTCGTCTGGTACCGGCTGCTGCCGTACGTGCACATCTACGGACGCGTGAAGCCGGACGGCAAGCGCGAGGTTATCCGCATGCTGCAAGAGGTCTACGCCAAAACCGTGATCGGGATGTGCGGGGACGGTGGCAACGACTCCGGCGCCTTGAAGCAGGCGCACGTGGGCGTCGCCTTGATTCACGGCCGAGCGGGGGCGAGTGGGTCGGACAGCAACGTCGTGGCGCCGTTCGTGGCGACGGAAGACCAGATCAACAAGGTACTGACCCTGGTGCGCGAAGGGCGCGCGTGCCTGGACACACAAGTGTCCCTCTTCTACTTCTTCTTCCAGAGCGGCGTCACATACGGGCTGATGCTGAAGATCTGGATGCAGAGCCGCATGGCCTTCCTCACTGGTTTCCAGTTCATGGCGCTGGATTTCACCAGTTTCCTGCTGTTCCCGTTTCTGTTTCCCCTCCAGGACACGAAGGATTACCTGACGCGACAGTCGCCCTCTGCGCGCCTGGCCAGCTGGCGCTCCTTCGGGTTGATCGCGGTTTTGTACGCGTCCCACGCGCTCACCTTCCTCGTGGAGGCCCTAGTCCAGACCTACGCCACGAGTGAGTCGGAGACGCCCGAGCTCTCGGTCCAGCGCTCCTTCGCGGAGAAGGTGGAGCCGAGCTGGTATTCGCCCGTTTCGCTGACCAAGGACAACCTCTGGTTTCTCGGGTCCATCCACGGGCGGTCCCAAAACTTCGACGCGGCGCTGCTGTTCAAGGCCCAGCTCCTCCGCGACGTGGCGACGATCTTGGCGCTGGCCTGCGGGGCCAAGCTGCGGAACGTGGACGCGGCCGGCCCGAAGCGGCGCGTGGGCGGGCTGGCCGAATCCGAACAGCGGCTGCTGCTTCCCAGCGACGGAAACGACGCGTACGCCTCTCCCCACGACGACGCGACGGGAGGTGGGCGCAACGAAGCAGACGGCGACGTCGCGGACGATATTGAAAATGCAGAGACGTTGCGCGCTCGCGCCCTTGGTTCCCATCGGGATAGAACGCGAGCGCGCAAGCGCGGTCCCAAATTTGTGGCGAATCCCGACGCTCTGGTTCGTCAGGACACAGAAGACGAAGAGGAACCGGATGAGGAGGAGGCGTCCGAGGGCGCCACAAACCGGCGACCAGCTGGCAGAACTTCGGGCAGAGCTTCTGGCAGAGCTGCCTCTGCGAACAGTGGAAACGCGAGCCGCACCAATGCCGCGCTCGAGGGTCGGTCGCCTTCGAAATCCAGTGCTCGTCGCCCAGTTTCGTGCTTGGAAAAATACCTGGTACATCCCTATAAGAAGCCGTTCTTTCTCAACTGGTCGTTCACCCTCTTCCTCGTCTTCGATGTTACCATGCTGCTGGTCATCATGTTCACGCACAACACCATGGTCAACTATCTGACGAATCTGAATCTGGACTCGTTTGCCTTCAGCCGAATTCGCACTTACGACGAATTCAAGAACAACTTCTTCCAGTTCCACGGGGCAGGCAGAATCATGAAGCCGGTTACGGATTTGGGACTAATCCTCGAAAATTCGCATCACAAATTCAGCGAGGGCACGCTCAGGAAAATGAGAACGCTAGATGATCTCTCAGCGTCTGGCGCCCCTGTAACAACCGATGATCTGGCAACGGGCAGCGAAGACACACCTTGCAATCTGTATTTGCAGAAGATACTCAAGGAAAATAACAAGCAGATCGAGAATAGCGAGGAAAAGCTTTTGAATGCGGAGACGACCTACAGTTTTCGCCCGCAAGAGGACGCAAAGCCGTCTGGATTCGAAGCGGCAGGGGAGACGGACTGCGGTGTGCGCGTGACCAAGTCGAATGCTCTCATCGACTTGGAGAGGAGTTCCACGCTCACCAACGAGGAGTTCTACACGCAGTACGCGCGAACGGGGGAGGTGACCGTGGATGGTTCCGGGGGTGTGGGTTTCTTTGGTCGTTGGCCGACTGAAACGAAGGAAAAGCCCGGACATAAGGGTATGTGGTGTCAGTATCTATGCATAGACTCGTGGCAATATCGTAGCATCCGAGGAGGATTTGGGTGCAAGTATACGTATCTGAATCGAGAAGAAGGGTCATGTTTCATGTTCCAAGGGAATTTCGATCAGTTCACGGTGGTAGGGGGTGGCGAGACGGAATGGTCGAAAGACCTCCACGTCCTGAATCGACATCACATTTCGGGTCTCGATAAGGAAGGTGTGTGGTGGCAAGGGTTCAACATCTTCGAGGTCATCATCGATTTCATCAATTTTTGGATCATCTTCGTAGTGGTGAAAAATATGATGCGATAAAAATATGATGCGATGAGCCCAAAGTGGGGAAACTAAGCCACAGACCTTCTTCATTCTTGTTTATTGTATTCTTTTGAAAGGAACTGTAGTAACAGATGATTATTTCTTCCAAAGGTAGTCCGTTTTGAGAATTTCGCAAAATATCTGGAGTGGCCAAGGGGTGTAGAGGCCAACGGGAACGATTGTACCTTAATAACCTTGTCGAGGTGTGTATAGCATCTTGACAACGAACGATGATGTTTCAAAAACCTTTGGTGCAAAGATGAAGTAGACCATTTTGTGCGTGCACGCAAGATCGTATAGTAATTTTTGGTCAGTATTTATGGAGCTGCAAGGGCTCTTGACAGTAATGATAATGATTTATGATTTGCTTATTCAGCAGCTAAATAATTACATGATTATGCCCAAATTGTATTTCGAAACAGGAAGACACAAGCACTTCGTAATATTGGAGGTTTGCAAATATTGATAACCATCTTCGTGCGTCACGGTCTACACAGTGTTCCGAGTTTCTTTTCGTCAACTTAAATTTTCGCGCAATTTCGATTGTCGCGTCCGCAAAATTTTCCGCAATATGTGTCGATCTCGAAACGCAGTGGCAATTTTGAAATTTCCTGTACGAGTCAAATACCGTCATGCATCGACTTGAGAAGAAGTTGAACACTTATAATGGCTAGTTCGGATCTGGTCGTGGAGCAGCGCGGGCTGGAGGCGGCCGTTGCCAGTGCCAATCAGAGCGGAGATGTCGACGCAACTTCGGAGGCAATTTTCAATCTGGGTCAGTTCTTCGAGCTCAGGGCTGAAGAGAAGATGTGGACAGGAACAGATGTCGAGGTGAAGGACGTGCACGACGCAACGGAAATGAAACGCGCGTTCCGATGTTATTATGAGGCGGGACTGAAAGGTCATGCTGATGCGCAGCTGCATGTTGGGATGTGCTTCGAAAAGGGCCAAGGTCTGGACTTTCAAAGCTCTCCGGAGGCGGGTTCCCGTGGCGCTGCTAAAACAGGCACCAGTACCAAGAGCAGCAGCAGCAGCAAGAGCAGTAGCAGCAAGTCGAAGAAGAAGACTTCAAGCATGGCGTCTTCTGAGCTAAGTTCAGAACTTCCGAGCGAGTTGGATCTTCCGAGGTTCGATTTCAAAAGGGACATGGAGCAAGCGTTCAGCTGGTATCTGAAGGCGGCCGAGGGCGGCAATGTGCAAGCGCAGAGCAACGTGAGCGTTATGTTTCGCACTGGCGCAAATGGCGCCTGTCCCCAGGATATGCGGAAGTCCTTCTACTGGTGCGAGAGGGCGGCAGAAGGCAAGCCGAGAGCCCCCGCCAGAATGCGATCTGACGCGGTTTTGGCGCGGGAGAAGATGATCGCTGCCGAGGCCAACTATAACCTGGGAATTTTCTATATGACTGGGCAGTCCGGCGAGGCCCCCGATGAGGCGAAGGCGCTGTCAGCTTGGGTGAAAGGAGCGCTGAACGGGAGCGTGAAGGCCATGTTCAACTTGGGCCAGTGCTATTGTCGGGGCGGAGTGAAGGGCATCAAGCCAGACCCAGACAAAGCGGAGAAGTGGCTCACCAAGGCGGCGGAAGGAGGCCTGTGCGAAGCGCAGTTTGCTCTTGGAGAGCTGCTGCGTGCGAAGCATGATCGGATCGCAACTGGAAGGAGTAGCAGCAGCAGTATGGTCGAGAACGTGCCATGCAACGAGGACAGCTTGAGCATTCTTGAACGGTCCGGCTTCTGGTTCCGAAAGGCGTCGGCACAGGGACATCCGGGCGCTGCACATCATCTCGAGGAAATCGGACGAGTATCTTAGGGCGATCGGTTTGGAATTGGGCAGGGCGTTCAGTACAGGAGTGAGTGTTCAGACGCGTCGCAAGCGCGTACAGAAATTGCCCTCTGCGTCGCGAGATTGACAAATTTTCTATGGGGTCTGCGTATGGGCTATGCGGCATGGTATGTGAATGCGTTCGCGGCGCTGAGAAGGAAGGTTGCATCGCGCGACCGAAGCGACATCCGTAGGCGATTCCGTGCGGATTCGAGTCTGACACTAATCATCTGACAAAAACATCCCAGGTACGGAAGTGTGAAGCACTAGGAGCCGCAGAGGAAAATTGATAGTCTGGAGGATCAAAGTTGGATAGTGCAGCATCCGCGAGTCAATAAGGTCCGAGTACTACGGTTAACAACGCTTGATAACGATTCTTCACGGATGCGGGGCGGTAGTGACAGCAATGACGGTAATGACGGTACTGGGGTGGTTGTCAAGCCATACACGATAGCGACGAATCTGAACTGCGTCTTCACGATCAGAGAAATCCACAGCCGAAATGAGTGCACAGTAGATCTGAAGGATGGTTGGGCGGGTATCCTAGATGCTCGTGAAGATAGCCTAGAAGACCCCGACGAGCACTCTGCGAAGATACGGAGAGTGGAGGAGCGTCCTCGTCCGTCACTACAGTCGCTTTTCCCAAGTTCTGTTTTTTGCGATGGAGAGCAGAGAGGTGCCACTGCTGCAGTGACTGCAGCTGTGAAACTGCAAATTGGTATGCTCCCTTACTGTAGACGTATACCTCTCTCGGATTTCAACGGGAGCTCGCCGAGATGGGCAGAGCTTCCCCCGCGAGAGCTGTCAATGTTGGTTCTACTGAACAACGTGGCACAGCTTCCATTGCTACAAGAGCTCTTTTTCGATAAGAACAAAAGTCACTGGAAGCTCGCAGTCTTGGTGGCACCGGACACTGGAAGTCGCTCAGAGGGCGGCGTCACCAGCGGTGAGGAAGTGAAGCTCGTCTCCTCGATCGTCGAGAATTGCCAGTGGACTCTGTGGCGCGCCAATCCGATCTTCGAGCGGTATCGTGAACTTTTAAGCCGACCCGATACCGACAAAAGCCTCGCGGTCGACTTCGGTTGTGGTTCCGGTCGTGACAGCGTATGGCTCGCCATGCGCGGCTGGAGAGTTGTCGGTATTGACTGTGTGAAGAAAGCGGTCGCTCGCGCCGACGCCTTCGCTCTGCAACACGGTGTAGATGGCAACGCCCGCTTCCTCCACGCGAAACTTGAGAATTTGTTCTCGGAGGCTGGCGAGGGTTGCACCTCTGAACCTCCTCGGGAAGACGGAGCGCCCAGCTTGGTGGAGCACTCGGCATCTTTGGTCGTGGTCTCGAGAACTAGAGTGGAAAACCGCTTCGATCTGATCGACAGGTTGCTGAAGAAGAATGGCCTCCTGTTCTACCATCATTTTCTCGAGGGTTGTGTCCATCCAACGGAAGGGCTCCTTCGCCGAAATGAACTTGCTGAGCAATTCAACCAAAATTACGAGATAATCGTGGATGCTGTTTACGAGGAGCCGAACGATGGGCGAAAACTGAGTCTGTTTGCGGCTAGAAAAATTGCGTGATGCAAAGACGACGTCTAGCCGAAAAGTTAAGTAGAATCTGTCCCGGTATTCATTATTCCGATCATTATTCCTAGAGTTCGACAGTTACGTTGACGCGACTCTGTGGTCATTTCGTTGCAGGATCGTGTTCATGGAGTCCCCGACTCCACTCTTGCGTGTCACCGTGGTGGAGTGCCGACGAAATTTTGTGTCGATATTCTCCTTTTTAACAGCCTGGCCGCAAAGTCTGTTGATTTGGTTGGCTTGCGGGTCATACGTGTTAGCGGGAGTTTGGCATCTAGCTGTGATGCAGGTGTCGTTGTCTTCCTTTGGAGTGATGATCGTGACTTTTGTGCTGAAGGATGGGGGTCAATCTGCGGATCCGTGGTCCAAGCTGTATATTTTTACAATCCTCCCGTATAGTTTTCCCAAAAAACTCCAAAATTGAGTCAATATAGCTTCATCTATCACAGTTCATCTATTACTTCCGAAAAATACATAGCTTAGGTTGGAGATTTCTATTGATCGGTCAATCAAAAGGAAAAACTGCGGGCTGCATAGCATCGATGCGTCTTCCAGATTCTGAATAGTTCTCAGTAACAACAGCTCAAAACTCTGGATATAGAATCATGGTGCGTTTGGCATTATTTCAATTCCGTGTCGGTCCATCATTTTAATCGTCATTCATTCCTTCTCCAGATTTTCCTTGTATAAACACTGGAATAAAGTCGTAAAAAACGTTAGTAAGATAAAATTGGTAAGTCAGCAGTCACTGATAGTAAATTATCAAGATCGATTCCGACAGTCATGTCTTTTTTTAACCGTGTGCGCGAGCCAAAAGGCTTGTACATCGTGGGTGCGAGCTCCCATCATTCGAAAGACTCTGGAATCCCATACAGAGTATACTTCCCGTCGAGGAAGAAATCCAACGAGCCTGATAAGAGGGACGAGAGTTCCATTGTGCGTCCACGTTGGATCCGTTGGGAGCATCTCGACGCGAGATACCGAAGTATGTTTTTGGGTGCTGGTGAAACCAGGCGATGGCTACGTGTCCATGACTCTGAGGTGAGGACATTGGGCCTCCCTCCTGCATTTCTCGCGTTCGTGCAAAGTCAATGGGCGCGCTTCCTGATACACATTCCACTTCGGTTCCTGTTGAGGACGATTGTCCTTCCGATTCTTTTGTTTCTCGAATCGATCTCAGGCTCTCGATTCAACAAGCTTCCCGCTGAAGCTGTAGTGGTATCGGAAGTTGACACGGCGGCTACCGACCAGGGCTATGTTCTTGTGTCCCACGGTTGGACCATGACAGGCGAGGAAGAGGGGATTTTGGCGTGTGAGCTTGCGAGCGCCGGCTACACAGTGATTGTGCCGACGCACTGTGAAGGAAGCAGCAGTTACGCTTGTCGCGGGAACGGAACTAAGGTCGAGCTTGAGCTTGATGTCCCCCATATAGTCGATCCATCGATACCTGTCGCTGATGCTTGCCAATACAGAACGGAGAAGACGGAAAGTCGTGCAAAGGAGTTATGGGAATGTTTTGAAGATTTTGAGGCAAACGTCGCGAGAGGAAAAGATGGACGGAGAACCATGTCTGGAAACTCGGCCAAAAAAGACGTCACGCTGCTGGGATTTAGCTACGGTGGGACAACTGTGCAGTTGTGCTGCGTCGATCATCCCGAGCGCGTCAACTGTATCGTTTCCAAGTGCGGTTGGTATCACCTAAAATGGGGCAAAGATGAGTGTGACAACCTGGCGGATCCTTTCAGAATGCCTTCTTCTGGACACTGGTATCACCCGGTCCGAGTGACAGATAAGTACACATCTACCTCGGATGTTGCTCCTGAGAACTATCCGCCCGTTTTAAGCTTGATCTCAGAAGAGTGGTTCAGGAGGCGCAGCCCCTTCAAGATCCAACAGAAACACGCAGAGAAGTTGCGTGCAGTGAGGGGCGAAGAAGGTGCAGAGCTGTGGGTCTACGCGGGCCTGGGTCATCGCGGTTTGATGGACGAGTTGCTTCATCTTGGAGGCGGACAAATGTACGGTGCGTACGTTCTAACTCGCAACGCCCTCGTGTCTCTCTTTTCTCGTCGCTCTCTGAGTTCATTCTCGAGAGAGGAGGAAAAGGGACGTGCATACTTGAAGAAGCACGGTATGGCTTGGCGAAATTCTCCACATGCTTATGGGGAAAGCCGAACGAAGGATGATGCGATTTACAGATTCGAAGTCACGTCTATGACGCCCGAAGAGCTCGACGCAGTTATCGCATTCCGAAGAGCGGATGCCAAAGCGAAAGCTCACGAGCCTCTTGAAATCGATGCAATTGACTCTTATTACTCTATGGTTGATGATGTCATCAGCTTCATCGGGAAACACAACAACCAGGTGTAAAGAAGTCCGAAGAGGTCGTAACGAGGCGGTGTGCTAGATTGGGTGAAGGTTGCGAGTCTCGCACGTGAAGAGGCTAAGGGCGACGGGCGCCAGCAGGTGAAATAGCGTCAAAGCGAAAACCAAATCGAAACATCGAAAGCCATCTAGAGTTTCAAGAAGATCCAGTCGGACCAAAACTTATAACGGGAGCTTGCGGCAAATACAAACGTCATCACACGGAGAGGAAGTTGATTTAAACTCTTTCAAATGTAAAGAATCAGTTAAACCCGGGGGAAACTTATCCGTTAATATCTCTAAAAAAAAGATAATATACAGAGCATTTATAAGGAGGGAAGTCTCAAGATAAGATTAAGAGACCTTAATATTACGAGTTGTTGTCATATTGAAGTCTGCTTGAAGTACACAAGGCGACTAGTAAAGGGTATACTCCAGTTTGTAACTTTGTTGAGAAGTTGAAAACACACGGTGTTCTCAGGCACCTCGGCCTAACACTTTATATTTAGTGAGAGTGATCTCACCTTAAACCATTGTTGGACTCAAGGTTTGTTGTGTGGTTGTGCAAAAATGATTCCGTCGGCACAATCTCATGAGGTCACGCAAGTTGCGCGATCAAAGGAACTACCTATCTATGCGTGAGCAAGCGCTTCTTCTCTTTCTTTCTAGCAACGTGTCACGTGGTGTTAAGTCTTTCTTAGTGTTGTAGAACTCCAGTCTAATGTGATAGCACAATCCATTTTGCAGAATCCAGTTTCTGGGAAAGACCACTCCTGTTCTCGGGAGCAAAGCAACGTCAAGCAAAGCAGCGGAGTCATCGCAAACAGCAGCTGGCAATTGTGCGACTTTCGTGGCCACTTCATTATCGGTAAGAACAGTTCACAACTCTAGCGTTTTGCGTTATTTCAATTCCGCGTCGGCGTTTGGCGTTATTTCAATCCCGTGTAGGTCCATCGTTCTAATCGTCATCCATCCCTTCTCCAGATTTTCCTTGTGAATTTTATACGAATTGAAATTGAGTTTTATATGACTGTCCTTGTGAAGTTTATATGAATTGAAATCAAGTTGTAAACAACGTAATAGTAAGAAAATTGGTAAGTCAGTATTAATTTATCAAGGTCGTTCCACGCGGACATGTCTTTTTTCAACCGTGTGCGCGAGCCAAAAGGCTCTTACCTTGTTGGCGCAAGCTCCCATCATTCGAAAGACTCCGGAATTCCATATAGAGTATACTTCCCGTTGACAAAGAAATCCAACGAGCCCGATAAGAGAGACGAGAGTTCAATCGTGCGTCCACGGTGGTTCCGTTGGGAGAATCTCGACGTGTGGTACCGAACTTTACTTTATGGTGCTGGCGAAACCAGGCGATGGCTACGTATGCATGACGCTGAGGTGAAGACAATGGGCCTCCCTCCTGCATTTCTCGCGTTCGCGCAAAGTCAATGGGCGCGCTTCCTGATCCACATTCCACTTCGGTTCCTGTTGAGGACGGTTGTCCTTCCGATTCTTTTGTTTCTCGAATCGATCCAAGGCTCTCGACACAACAAGCTTCCCGCTGAAGCTGTAGTGGTATCGGAAGTTGACACGGTGGCTACAGATCATGACTATGTTCTTGTCTCCCACGGTTGGACCGGGACAGGTGAGGAAGAGGGGATTTTAGTGTGCGAGCTTGCGAGCGTAGGCTACACTGTGATTGTGCCGACGCACTGTGACGGAAGCAGCAGTTACGCTTATCGCGGGAACGGAACTAAGATCGAGCTTGAACTTGAGATCCCCCATATGCTCGATCCATCGATGCCTGTCGCTGACGCTTGCCAATGGAGAACAGAGAAGACCGAGAACCGCGCAAAGGAGTTATGGGAATGTTTCGAAGATTTTGAGGCAAACGTTGCGAGTGGGAAAGATGGACGGAGAACCGTGTTTGGAAACTCGGCCAAAAAAGACGTCACGCTGCTGGGCTATAGCTACGGTGGGACAACTGCGCAGTTGTGCTGCGTCGATCATCCCAAGCGCGTGAATTGTGTCGTTTCCGTGGACGGTTGGTATCACCTAAAATGGGGCAACGATGAGTGTGACAACCTGGCGGATCCTCTCGTAATGCCTTCTTCTGGACACTGGTATCACCCTGTCCGGGTGACAGCTAAGTACACGTCTACCTCAAATGTCGCTGCTGAGCACTATCCGCCCGTTTTGAGCTTGATCTCGGAAGAGTAGTTGAGGACACGAAGCCCCTTCAGGATCCAACAGAAACACGCACAAAAATTGCGAGCAGTGAGGGGCGAAGAAGGTGCCGAACTGTGGGTCTACGCGGGCCTGGATCATCGTAGTTTCGCAGACGTGTTGCTTCTTCTTGGAGGCGGGAAATTATACGATGCGTACGTTCGAACACGCAACGCCCTCGTGTCTCTCTTTTCTCGTCGCTCTCTGATTTCGTTCCCGACAGCGGAGGAGAAGGGACGTGCGTACTTGAAGAAGCACGGTGTGGCTTGGCGAGATGCTCCACATGCTTATCGGGAAAGCCGGACAGAGGATGATGCGATTTACAGATTCGAAGTCACGTCTATGACGCCCGAAGAACTCGACGCAGTTATCGCCTTCCGAAGAGAGGACGCCAAAGCGAAAGCTCATGAACCTCTTGAAATCGATGCAATTGACTCTTATTATTCTATGGTCGATGACATCATCAGCTTCATCGGGAAACACAACAACCAGCTATAAGGAAGTCCGAAGAGGTCGTAACGAATGAGTGTGCTAGATTGGGTGAGGGTTGCAAGTCTCGCACGTGAAGAGACAAAGTGTGATAGGCGCCAGCAGGTGAAATAGTGTCGGAGCAAAAATCCAATCGAAAGCCAACTAGAGTTTCAAGAAGATCCAGCCCGATCAAAACTCATAACGGGAGCTTGCGCCGAATACAAAAGTCATGAGATGGAGAGCAAGTTGGTTTAAAGTCTTTCAGTACAAACGAGCTTCAGGAGAGGTAACCCCGTAAAACTCCAGTAGAGGCAGAGCACCGGAACAGTAAAGTACAGTAAAACAGTAAAAGTAGACGAGAAGAACGTCAATCACTAGATTGCACAAAAGGGCCCATAATAGGAGGAAGTATTATGGACAACCGGAGGAAAGCGGAGGTAGGAAGACGGGTTGAGGTCCTGTCCCGTTGTGGACTGCCCAACCGACTAAGCGTACCAGGGTACGACTGGGACATCCAGTCTAATTGTTAGAACCAGTCAACCCGAACACAGGTCACTCTAATGATAGGAGCCCTATCGTCCTGTTAGGACGACCCACCACTGCAAAGTTCCTTCAGTTGACTCGTTCACCACTCTAGTTGTCAACTCATGATTTGCATTCACATTAACATTCCACCTCAACAACATTGGTATGCTGTGCGCAATCTATGATCTGTGTCAATGTCATACTAGCATTTCTCCGCGTAATCTATGTCATAGAAGCATTTATCGCCATTCAATATACAGAGTATTTATAAGGAGGGAAGCGTCCCCAAGTATGATGAAGGGACCTTAGTACTACGAGTCAGTGTTGTCATATTGAAGTTTGATTGAAGATCACAGTGGCACATTGCAGTCTGTTTGAAGACTAGTAAATGGTATACTAAAGTAACTATAATGGTTTGTTGTGAAGTTGAAAGCACACTGTGTTCTCAGGCATCTCGGCCTGACACTTTATACTTCGTGAGAGCCATCATCATCTTATTTCGACCATTGTTGGACTCACGGTTTGTTGTGCTGTTGTGCAAAGATAATTCGGTCGGCACAATCTTCTCAGGAGGCCAAGCAAGCTGCGAAGAAGGCATCATGATCGCCCCGCAGGCTTCGGACCCCGCTTCGTCTGATGGTGCCTAAAAACGTTTCTCCGTTGGTGTGTTGCGGTTTCGGAAGTCCAATAGCTCTGGGGTGGTCAGTGGTCCAATAGGCTATAGCTGATCCGCGGGAACTGTGAGACGGACGACTGTCGCGCGTCGCGGGAGAGGATAGATTGCGAACGTAGAAATTATAATCGACCTTCGCTGCTTCACGATTCAGGAAAGAGTCGAACTCACGGTGACGATCGAGGTGGCCGTGAGATTTCGAGAGGCGGTCATGAAGAGCGAGTCGCGGCCGCCATGCCTCTGAGTTCTCGATACTTTTAGAGTAGTCGCATGGTTGGTCCAAATTATGGCCGAGGCGGCTCGCCAGGCAGGTCGGGGCCGCGGAGAAGCCCAAGGCCACGCAGCAGATCAGGGCCGCGCAACGGATCCG
>JACKZZ010020819.1_pt1 | contig 33142 bp, 18 predicted proteins | sample 8027871 | NCBI WGS metagenome assembly JACKZZ01 (sample SAMN15724774, study PRJNA655200) | protist metagenome | isolation source: fluorescence activated cell sorting (FACS) single amplified genomes of... | place: USA: West Boothbay Harbor, Gulf of Maine | collected 2000-07-19
AAGACTTTTCTTCCCGACACGCGGCGCGCTTCGAACTCGTGCTCGTCCAGCACAAGCTCCAGGATCGAGCCGCCCGCTTTCCGCGTTATCACCCGGATGCGGTCGCCCAGGAAAAAGCCAGATTGCTTGGCCCCGACGCCGAATTTGCTGATGAACTCCTGATCCGTCTGGTTCCTTGTTTCTTTATCCAGAGAATATGTGGCAAACTCTTGTAGATCCTTCGAGTTCATACCGCATCCCCTGTCTGCTACTACCATGTACGATCCACACATCTCCTTGTCCCGATATCCATCATTGAGATACAAACGCAAGGAGATATCTCGATACTGAGCTTCTGAGCACGATTTGTAAGCTTGCAGGGAGTTATCGACGAATTCAGCCGATCCATCACTAAATCTATTGAAATTTGCCTTCCCGGCTTTGGTCATGGCACCATGATGCGGCGTTATGTCGATGACGTGAGTGCGACCAGCACTCCCATCGCCAGCATTCCCATTCGACTTAGACTCCATGTCGACTCGCGGGAACACGCTATCTTCAGAACACTTGTTTTTTTCCCTCGTCCCTCTTTCAAATCTTCGAAAGGACAACGCAATGTACCGTACCTTCAAAGTAATGATAGGATCTCGTAAATGTGAAGATCGGAGAGTTAATGGATCTGTTTAAAGTGCCTAATCTCCTGATTCTAAATATGCAACCGACTCTTGTAAGTTTTATTAGACTATTGGCTAACTAAAGCTTCACACGCAAGTTTAAGTTTGGGTCGATCTTCAAGTCGCACAAGTTGAGCCACCGGCCCAGCAGCCTGCGCTACCCGAGCCTGCAGCAATGCACTTGGGTGAACTGGAGGGGTCTATACATTATTAAGTATTGGGTTGTTAATCAAGATATAAAAGCAACTTTTTCTTTAATAAGAATCTTTATCCAAACATACAAGGGGTTCAATGAGTTCGGGCGAGAGTGGAATGGTTCCCTTTTGTCGCTTTATTGCCCGAACGCTTCAGGACTTGAAAGGTAGTCAAATAGCTCCATGATGGTGGTGAATCCCCCCGCATTGGCGGCGCTCTTGACCTGGTCCACTTCCGCCATAGTCCAGCCGCCCACCCCGACGATGGAGTCGGCAACCACACCCGCCAGCACATTTGGATAGCAATCGTGTACGGCAACACTCACAGTGACACCAGCGGACAAGGTAAATTCGGCGGACAACAGGCCCGTGGAGCGCACGATGCACTTCTTCCTCAGCTCAGAAATGTGTGATCGCAAGATCTGCGGGCTATTCTGCACACAGCCAAGGGCAAAAATGGCATATCGAATATCCTGTGGCGCGGCGAGCCCCTTAGCTTCTTCAATGATTCTAGCGAGGACGTCGGATGTGTTGCTATTGCTGAACAGACCCATGCTACTGCGCTTCTCGCGATTGAAGTCCTGACCGTCCAGCTCCAGCTCACCCTTTGTCAGCTCGATGGACGCCAGGCGCAGACTGTCGTCTAGGGTCAGCACTGCAGTGAGCTCACCGACCTCAATAGTCATGGGCAAGATGGTGTGGTCCTTGACGCTCTTGGTGCTGTTGAAGTTGTTGCTGGACAGGCGGTTGCTGTGCACGCGCACCATGTCTTTGGGCACCTGCACTGTCTGGATGCCCGTCAGCACGCGCAGACCTTCCAGCAAGGCTTCTGCATTGTCACGCTGGTCCTGCACTTTCTTGAGCGCGGCCACGAACTCGTTCTCTTCGGCCGAGTTCTGCACACGGAACTTGTGCCCGATAGCCTTGACGGCCGCCGTGCTGCTGCTGATGGTCTCTTCCACGCTCAGCTCCAGCGTCACGGCCGCCTGGTCGCGCTTCATACGCCTCTCCACCACGAGGTCATTCAGTTTGTTCTGCTGATCATGTAGCCTTTCCAGAACCTCCTCCGACTGCTTCAGCTCCGCTGCCACCTGCTCCGTGCTCTGCGTGGGGTTGACAGGTGCCCGGGGCTGCGCACTGAGAGCCTCCAAGTCGGCCAGCGTGCTCTGAACCATCTCCAGCTCTATTGCAGCGCATTCGCAATCCTCTCTCTCTCGCTGAAGCTTGTCCGCTGTGTCCAGGAAGCGGCTCTGTGCCGCACCCTCCATGTTGAGGTCTGGCTGTGCCACGACCGTGTTCTTTCCCTCAATCACACGGTCAAGAAACATCGCACACGTGCTGCTCAAAGCATATTCACTGCCAGAGCTAGTGAGTTTTTCTGCCACTTCGAGCAGCTGTTGCGTTGCATCGGCAGCAGGAGCAGGAGTCTCAATTTTGGCAGATGTCTTCAGGTATGTCGAAAGACTTGCACGACCCAGATTGTTCGCACGGTTATTAGTGACATCACCGAGTGATGTTCTTGTAAACTGCGCCATAACTGCACTTTAGGTGTATAAATCTAGTGCAAATGCAGCGTTTTTACTTGTGCCGTAGCACCGAATCGATTCCCAAAGGTGGGACCTCGTCCAACCGAGAAAAAAATTGCTAACCATGTATGAGAAAAACGAGTGTAAAAAATAATAAAATAATGCATTATATGTAAGGCAACCAGTATTAGAAATAATACAGGCGGTATATATACGAAAGCATACACTGGTATTTTATCATACGTTAAGGCCATGAGTGTGGGGAGCTTGGACTGAGGAGAAGTAAAAAGGTAGTTTTTTCCAGAAGAAATCCTTTATCGCTATTACATTTGAAACGTCTACCATAACTTTCGAGCGTATTAAAGAAAAGAATAACCTCTTCGTCTCCTTGGGGCGAACCCCTTCTTACATATAGTCAACTGACCATGATGTGCAGCACCGTCCGTTGATTACCACGGTCTCGCGAACAAATGGAACACGCTCATGACAGTATCTTGGACAGTGCTTACTCAGAGCCCATGGTACTCTCCTGGTGGTTCTTGAGCACGTTCAATGCCTCCTCGATCTTGCTGAGAAGGGCATCGGGCGACTCGATGAGGTTGAGCAGCTCGGCGTTGTCCATCTCAAGAAGCATACCGGTGATCTTACCGGCAAGCTTGTCCTGGTGTTGGTAAATGAGCGGGAACAGACGCTCACCGATCATGTTCTTCTGCTCCTGGGGGTCAGCAGCGGCCAAAGCTTGGTCATCCAAAGGAGAGTTGCTGTCACTGGGGTTAGCCATGGGCATGGGGGGCATCTGCTGCATCATTGGCATCATCTGCTGGGGCATGCGCTGCTGGTTCTGGTTGAAGCGAACACCACCGGCCTGCTGGGGGGCGCCACGCTGGCCAGCGGGCATCATACCCTGAGGACCCATGGGCTGGCCACGGTTCTGATTCATGTTGGGGGCACCACGGGGACCGGCATTACCAGGACCCATGGGTCTGCGCTGCTGCTGTCCTCCCATGGGCATGTTGGCGTTCTGTCCAGGGGGCATGCCGCGACGAAGGCCGGGGCCTCCCATCTGCTGCATGCCGTATGGTGCGCCATAAGGACCAGGCATGTTATACTGGCCTTGACCACCGCGACCACCCATTTGGCCACGAGGAGGAGCGAATCCGGGCTGCTGGAAGCCTCCCTGGAAGCCCCCCTGGGGGCCGCCGGGGCCGCGGGCGCCGGGGAAGCCGCCCTGCTGCACGTACATGTTCATGCCGTAAGGCATGGGCTGCTGGCCCTGGGGGAAACCACGCATGTTGCGAGGCTGGTAGGTAGCGGCCAAGTGTGCACGGCGCTGGTCCTTGCTCTGGTGAAGGGCCACGGTGATAGGCTTGGAGCGCAGGATCTTGCCGTTCAGCTCGGACACGGCGCGAGTGGCCTCCTCGGCTGAAGAGTAGCACACATATCCGAAGCCCTTGGAAGGAGCACCGGGCAGGGTCTCGTCTCTGACAATCTTGGCGGAGGTGATGGTGCCGAACTTGTCGAAGGTCTCCTTGAGCATCTCCTCGGTGATGGCATCGTCGAGGTTCTTCACGAAGAGGTTCATGCCGTTGAACTTGGCGAGCTTCTCCATCTGCAGGGCATCAACCTTGGACTTGATCTCGCGGCTGCGGTCGGCCTTCTTCTGGCCTTTGGACACGTATAGCTCGAAGGTGCTGCCGGGGTTGGAGGGGTCCTCAACCGACTTGTTGGCAAGCTCGGCCAGGGCCTTCTCGGCGTCTCCGTGCTCGGTGAAGTTGACGAATCCAAATCCAAGGGACTTGCCCTCCTCATCTTTCTTGATGAAGACGCTGGCAACTTCGCCAAAAGGGGTAAAGAACGCCTTCAACTGTTCGTCATCCAAGGTAACAGGGAACTGCTTGACGTACAAGTTTGTGAACTCAGGCTGGCCGGCGCGGTCCTGGACTCGCACGAAGGGGGTCACGCTGACCTCGGTCTCGTCGATGCTGGCACCATTGAGCTTGGTCACTGACTCCTTAGCTGCCTCGGCAGTCTCGAAGTGAATGTAGCCATATCCCTTGGATTCGCCATTCTCGCCGACGGCAACCTTGCAGGAAAGGATGTTGCCGAAAACGCTGAAGATGTCGAACAAGTTCTTGTTGTCGACGGTCTTGGCCAGGTTCTTGACGAAGATGTTGCCAACACCAGACTTGCGCAGGGAAGGGTCGCGCTGAGACCACATGATGCGGCAAGCCTTGCCCTTGATGTCAGTGAACTGCATGGTGTCAAGAGCACGCTCAGCGTCCTGCACGTCATGGAAATTGACGTAGGCATAGCCCAAAGAGCGACGAGTCACGGCATCACGGCACACACGGATGGATGCCACGGGACCGACTCGGTTAAAGAGTTCGAAGAGCAGACCCTCAGTGCTGTCGATGTGCAAGTCACCGACGTACAAAGAAGCGCTCTGGAACGTGCCAGAAGAGGCAGCAGCCGCGGGGGCGGCGACAGGGGCGGTAGCCTCTGCGGGGGATGCAACAGGTGCAACCGGTTGGGTGGTAGTAACTGGGGTAGACATTTTTGTTTGTTTGTTTTGGGGTTTTATACTTTTTCTTTGGTTTTTCTCTAAGGTAAGGTCAAGGTGAAAAAAAGGTGAAGGAAGCGAAGGAAAAAATGTGGTTAGAGTCAAGTACACGAGTAGATTCAATAATCCGTGTTGTTTAGGAGTTTCGAATGAAATAAACGCTCCAGAAGGGTGTCGCCTAGTCGAGCTAGGTATCACAATAGGATCTGGAACTGCACTTGTCACAGATGGACGGTTTTCATGTGTCAATGAGAATTTTAGAGCCAAAATAAAGGCTCTAACATATGCCAACTCTATGTTGGAGAGTCTGAGCGTGAAAATAACACTTACTTTTTGTTGGTTGGACGAGGAGACGACACAATACGGCGGAGAGGACGCGCGTCGCTGAGAAAATTGGGAATGTGGAAGTGGGAACTTTGCTTTTGGGCTCTAAAAAATCTTTACAAGGAGCGACAAGAACCATTAAAGCAACACCATGATGCGCAAGTTTTTGTATCAGATTCAGTGTCGAGCGCGGATTCGGCAAGTGGGTACGACAGCGCTACGTTCCATCCCAGTAGTGCAAACAAGACAACCAACTCCATATGTGATGCCAGCACAACTCAGGGCATTCAGTAGTGCTCCTCAGACTATGGAGTTTCAAGCTGAGACGAGAAAACTGCTAGATATCGTCACCAATAGCATCTACACTGACAAGGAAGTCTTCATGCGAGAGCTCATCAGTAATGCTTCCGATGCTCTGGAGAAGTACAGATACAAGCAAGTGACCAATGAAGTCGTAAGCGAAGAAGGTTCACCGTGTGAAATCAACATTATCACAGACAAGACGACTGGAACTCTGACCATCGTCGACTCGGGCATTGGCATGAACAAGGAAGAGCTCATCAGCAACTTGGGAACAATTGCTCGTTCCGGATCAAAGCAATTTGTCGAAAGTGTGCGCGAGGGTGGCGGCACAGATAGCGGCATCATCGGCCAGTTTGGCGTGGGATTCTACTCCTCCTTCATGATCTCCTCCGAGGTCAAGGTGGAGTCGCTGTCCGCAGCAGTAGGCGGCGATGGTAAGGCGCACAGTTGGTCATCCGATGGATCCGGACAGTTCTCTATCAATGAAATTGATGCAGCTTCCATTGAGGGTGGCTTGGCGCGAGGCAGTAGAATCACTATGAAGCTCAAACCCGAGCATATTGAGTTTGCGGACGCAGATCGCATCAAGGAGATCATCCAGAAGTACTCCAACTTCGTGTCGTTCCCAATCAAAGTCAACGGAGATGTGGTCAATACAGTCTCTGCGATATGGATGGAAGAGAAATCTAACGTCACCAAGCAGCAGTACGACGAATTTTATAAATTCATTTCAGGTGCGTATGATGCAGCAAAGTTTACGATTCATTTCCGCACTGATGCACCAATCGACTTGCGCTGTCTCTTCTTCATTCCTACTTTCCACTCGGAAAAGTTTGGCGGAGGACGCATGGAGCCTGGGGTGAACTTGTACAGCCGCAAAGTGTTGATTGAAAACAAGCCCAGCGATCTGCTGCCGGACTGGTGCCGCTTCATCAAGGGCGTCGTGGACAGTGAGGACCTACCGCTGTCGCTCTCTCGCGAGAAGCCTCAAGACTCCCGCCTTCTGGGGCGTATAAGAGATGTGCTCACGCGAAAGATTGTGCGATTCCTCGAAGAGCAGAAAAAAAGAAATCCAGATGCTTACAAAGAGTTCTATATCGAGTACAACATCTTCCTTAAGGAGGGTGTGTGTCACGACTTCAAGTTCATGGACCAGATATCCAAGCTGCTGCTGTTCGAGACCTCTGGCGAAGAAGGTGGCCGCCTGACTAGTTTGGACGATTACATATCTCGCTGCACTCCTGAACAGAAGAACATTTACTACCTCGTGGCACCTACTCGCGAAGCAGCCCTGCAGAGCCCCTACTACGAGACTTTTAAGAAGCACGGCATCGAGGTGTTGTTCCTGTACACCACCATCGACGACTTTGCCATGGCTAACATCAAGAACTTCGGCGGCAGACCACTTATTTCTGCTGAAACATCATCCGTGGATCTGAACTCAGAGCGTCCTGTAGATGCAGATAAAGATGCAAAAGAAAACACGCTGGGCCCGGAGGAAACTAAGGTGCTCTGCGACTGGCTCACGGTGCTCTTGGGGCCTAGCCGTGTGCGCGAGGTCAAGATCACAACCAGACTAAGCGACTCCCCTGCGTGCGTTACCGACCACGAGTCTGGTGCCTTGCGAAGAATGATGAAAATGGTTGACCAAAGCAACTCTGGGCAGTCTACAGACATTCCTCCACAGGTGTTGGAAATCAATCCCGATCACCCTATCATGAAGACGCTTGCCAGGGTTGCCCTGGAAGCCGCGGACAAGGGAGACAGTCCGATGGCAAAAATCGTTGTGGAGCAGGTCATGGACAATGCACTTATCGCAGCAGGACTCATTGATGATCCAAGAGGAATGTTACCGAGACTCAACCAAATCCTTGAGCATTCTCTCGGCAAGTAGTCAGCTCCGTCGTATGTCGCGAACCGGAAATATGTTTGTAAAGCCTGAAAGATTGAACAAAGTAAAGTAACTATCCAATGTATTCTATCTTCGCATAGCCTAATAATAGGAAAGGAAGTATACAAACATGCTTAAAGAAGGCGTTACAAATAGACTCAGAACGTTCATTACGTAATAGGAAAAGCACTTGCTCTTCTACCTACTTCCTTCTCTTCCTTCTCTTCTTTCTCTTCCGTCTCTTTCTTTTGCTTCTCTTCCGTCTCTTTTTTTTGCTTCTCTTCTGTTTCCCTTTCCTTTGCTTCTTTTGCCTCTTTCTCTTCCGCTTCTTTGGCTATTTCCTCTTGTGTCTTGTACTCCTCAAAGCGGTACATGTGTATACGCTCGTTGTCTGCCGATGGAATCATCTCTCCTTTGGAAGTTCTCCACTTAAACATCATAACAAGCATCATATTTTCCCATACGGGAAACATACGGCGGCCGTGGTCGTTGAGTTTTCCTTCTACTATAAGAGAACCAGTATCATAAAACATCTTCATGGTGTACAATTTGCGGCCGCCCCATTCTGTTTCGTAGCTCGTATTCAATATGACAACACCAATTCTCTTGTTATCAGCACGTGGTATACCACCCTCGTCAACCTGAATGATCCCATGATTAGAAAAATGTAGTGGTGAAGTCTCATCAACAACATGACTTATAGTATTGCTATTTCCTGATGTAAACTTACAGTACGGTTCAAGTTTCAAATCATATCCTCTCCCAATATTTTTACCAGTTTCACTGTCCTTATACATGCATGAAAACCAAATACTAGCCTCAACATTGGTAACGACTCTTCCTGTGGGGTTATTGAGTCTGAATGATAATAATGGTTTTCCATTCTGAACATTCAATAACATATTTTTTGACAGCTGAGGGGGACAGCCAAGTGGGGCGAGTAATCTCACAAGTAACACGGCACCAAATAGTGGAAGACTGATGTACAAACCGAAGAAGGTCGCAGCAGCATTGCTCCAAGAACACGCTGCAGTATGTGCATCATACTGCGCCATGCCACTTATCAATAAGAATGCTCGTGACAGAAACTCACCTGGTAAAGCTTCTTCAACAAAACATGCTTCACCTATAGCGCCGAAGATCACACACAGTACGAGAAAATACAGTAGTAAGATAAGACCACAAAACCAAAGCTTACTCTCTTTACATATGTCATACCAGTCGAATGGAAGGCGACCTTCCTCTTGGTTCAACATACGCTGGCACTGAAGGTTCACATCAGTGATGAACTCTGATCTGATACGAGCATCTGTTCCATGCTTTTTCAATGCCTTATCATAGTCATCCTTTCCAAGTGGTGTGGCAACTCCTGCAACATGGGCTAACCAGCGCAAAAAATGAAAGTACCACCCCTCCGCAGCAAACATAGCTTTGACATGCTCAGGATCATTGAAAGCTTTTGTGTTATGGATGATGTTCTGCAAGAAGGATGGTTCAGGAGCAGTACTAAGGGCAACATCATCTGACTTTTTTGATGGATTGAGTCCTAAGTTTTCTAACAAGAAGGTGGTTTCCAAACTGGGTTGCTTTGCTGTAGCAGACAGCTCTACCTTCACATCACCACTAGCACTCATGATGAGCAAGATTCCTCCTCGGTCTTCTTCGTGCAGATGCTGACAGTACCCTCTGCTTTACACTGCTCTTGTGCAAGTTGCAAGCTCTGATACCACCGCAAACCTTTGATAATGTTAATAATGTCTCCACCTTTTGCTGGACCAGAATTGCAATTGCCATAATGATTAAATGAGCAGTAGAGTGTGTGAACTGTAGCAACGAAGTAGTAAAAATGCCAGCATCCACATAGACAAAGCTGTCGAATGATGGGGAGATTTTTCTAGGCTCAAACTTGTAAATCGCGCCTGTGTGGAGCTAGCTTGCAACTTGCACAAGAGCAGTGGAAACGGAGGGTGCTGTCAGCATCTACACGCAAAAGACAGAGAGCCCTTACTTCTCTGTAGCTATTTTTAGGGCTGGTCTGGCACAGGTAGCTCCTTTCAGGTGTGAAGAATACTTGTTTGGTTGCTTGTGCGCAAAGGCTGCCAAAACATCATGGGAGGGGCCGTATCCTTCTCCTATTGGACAGCAGAAGAGGAATCGCGGAACAAACGAGCCAAGGAGTATCAAGAGTTCGCCAAGGAGTTCGTGGTGAACAACATGTATTACGGCGTCCCTGTGCGTTGCGGCAAGATGTCGCACGACCCAAGCTCTGCCCTGTGGATCGAAATCGACCCCAAAACGGTAGAAAACGCGCTTCTCGGCAAGGGCGACATTCAAAAGGCGTCATTGGACGCTGTCCCTTCTGCTGTGACGGTGAATGCGGAAGGCCAGATCAAAATTCTGTTCACGAACATGGAGCCTGCAGTTGAATACGCCCTCACCGTGGACGACCTGAAGGATGCCCTGGAGTTCGACGACTTAACCTCCACCGCCAGCATGCCCGTGGTCGTTCCCACGCCAGAGCCCCCTCGCTTGTTCAAGGCAGAGAGACAGTATTTGAAGCTCAACTGGGTGCTCCCGCAACCCGCCGGCATCGCACAGCAGATCGAGCTGCAGTACGCAGCCGTCACACCGCACATCTACAAGCGGACGAAGGAGTACCTGGCGAAGCTCAAGGAGCTGCTAGACGCGGGAGTCAGCATGAACTTTATAGTGAAACAGGATGATCGAGACGTGTTTCGGAAGGTGGATGCAGAGAACCACGGGCTGGGTCCCTGCCCGCTGGAGTGGAGCACCCTGTCTACGCGCGTGTATTACAAGCTGGGCTTCCTCAACTTCACCCTAGACAAGCTGTTGCCAGGAGACTGCTACTGCTTTCGCATTCGGTATTTAAACCATCGAGCATGGAGTGCATACTCCCACCCGTCTCGCATTTACGAGACATTGCCTGCGCCGCCCTCCGAGCCCAGCGCCCCTATCTGCGGCTTCGTGGCCGCGACATCCGTGCAGTTGTTCTGGGTGCCTCCTTTTCGAGACAACGGTTCTCCTATCAAACAATATCGTTTGCGGGGTAAATCGGCTGGTGGAGAATATGTGGAGTTGTTTCGCGGCCAAAACACTTCGTTCCTGGCGACGAGTCTCTTCCCGGAGTTCATTTACTCCTTCGAAGTCGCGGCGGTCAACAGTGCCGGCGTCAGTGTGTGGAGCCTCTCCACGAGCGTCACAACGCCAAAGAGCGCAGATAAGCCGAGGCCTCGGGACCCAGACAGTTTTGAATGGGTCATGGCGCTGCAATTTCGAGACGCGTGGCGCGAGCTGTGGGATCCCAAGACAGAGCAGGTGTTCTACTTCAACACCATCACTGGCACACGGCAGCTGGAAAGACCCGAAGCACTGGAAACAGATATCGCGAATGAGGAAAATGAGACGGAAGAGGGAAAGAGTTATAAAGCTAGTGCTGGGGGGGTGGGGCGTCGCATTGAAAGTGATGCCGAAGCGGATCGCCGCAAAGAAGTGGAATTTAGGAAAAAGAGGTATCGCCTCATCCGCGCCATACACACGACGGCGAAGACCAAAGAAGATGCGGGGGATACTAAACAAATTGAAATAAGGCGGAGTAATTTGCTGCTAGACGGATTTCGTAAAATTAATACAGCGACTGCAGTGGAAATCAAGAAGCGTGCCAAGTTTTCCTTCTCGGGCGAGCCCGGGATAGACTCCGGCGGCGTGGGCAAGGAGGCGTTTCTGCTCATCTCCCGTCAATCAAGCATCTATGCAAAGGTTCATCGTGGATGGATGTTTGATCCGGACAAAAAGACGGGTGCACTTTTTTTCAGTCCAGAAGAAGAAAAAAAGAAAGCTGTTCCGACAGCTAATTCCAAACTAAACGTCGCCAAGCTGACCCAAACTCTGAGGTCGAAATCAGGTAATCTCATCAACATCAATCCCGAGAGTAAAGAAGATGAAGCGCACGCAGCGATTGTGGCAGCACGTGTGCTAGACACCCAGACGCTTGCTGATATGTCGAACATTAAAGCACCCCAGTTTTGCAGATTCTTGGGGCGCCTTCTGGGCAAGGCCATCTTCGACCGACAGCTCGTGGACATGCCGCTGTCCACGCTGCTCCTGAAGCACATGCTGGGCCAAAACAGCCAGGCGGAAAAAGCGGGAAAAGACCCTGCCGTGACAACCAGTCCATCAAAAGCTCCTGCCAGTCAACCATCCGTGAAAGGTGAGGGGAAGAAAGAGGAGGCTGACAAAGAAGTAACTACTTCGGCCATGTTGAAGGAGATGAAAGATTTGGATTCAGAGCTGTATAATTCGCTGCTTTGGATGCTGGACAATGATATAACGGGTGTCATATACGAGAATTTCGTCGTGAACGTCACTGAGTCTGGAGTAACAAAAGAAGTGGCGCTGTGCCCCAACGGGGAAAATCGTGATGTAACAGACGAAAACAAGGAAGAGTATGTTCGACTGCTGACGCAATGGAAAACTCATTATGCAGTCAGCGCGTATTTGAACCCTTTTTTAACTGCATTCCACGAGTTAGTCAGCTTGAAAAATCTACAAGACTGTGAGATTGAGCCCCACGAGCTAGACCTTATGATGAACGGTAAGCCGACCGTGGATGTGGAGGAGCTGCGCGCTTACTGCATTTACCAGGGTGGTGGCGCGGTGGAAGCAGCAGAAATTGAAGCAGCAGAAAATAACGGCTCAGAGGTACAAAAAGGGCCTTGGGGCAACAATCACGAAGTTGTGGTGTGGTTGTGGCAAGCTCTGCGAGACTTGCCACAAGGTGATGTACGCACCATTTTGTGCTTCTTCACTGGCAGCGCGCGCGTGCCTCTGGATGGGTACGACCCACCACTCAACATCACACGAGGAATCGATATGGGCGAAGAAGATTTGCCTCGCTCCCACACCTGCTTCAACCAATTAGTACTACCTCCCTACAAGTCCTACGACATTTTAAAAGAAAAGCTGCTATTCGCGGCTAAAGAGACGGAGGGGTTCTCACTCTCGTAAGAAATGCACATTTGTCAAGATTTCGAGTTTTACTGTATATATACAATTTACATACTATCTTATGGTTTCATTTTCTTCGTGGCAGGCCCACTCGGCCCTGCTTGCGTGGAATTCTGCGGTTGTATCATTTCTCCTTCCTCGCCAAATATATCCGAGCGATTCTTCGCAAAGCGCTCCAAGTTCTGTGATATGGAGTCTCCCGCAGCAAATCCTGTCTCTTTCTGTTTGTCTTGAAACTTTTGTTGCTCAATGCGCCATCGCGGATCAATGAGTTGCACGCGCATATGCTCCCCTACCGCATTGACGTCTATGGCTTTCCCGCTCAGAGGGTCCACCATGGAGGGCTTTACCAGCGCCTTAGAGCCCAGCGTGGGCTGGTAGTTCTCCACGATCTTGATATCGCCCTCCTCCTCCTCTTCGTCGTCCTCCATGTCCATGTCCGCGTCCTCGCCGTCCGAGGGCTCCCCATGAACGCCAGCACTGACGCCAGAGCTACTCGAGGCGTGGATCGGCTTGACCCCAGTGGCAGCCACAACTCCCGCTTGTACGTCGTCGTCATCAAAAGTGATTGTTTCGACTATGGAAAAGTTTGTCCAATCTATGAGAAGTGCTGCAACTTCTGTATTCCCTTCTTGTCCCTGCAGCAGTTTTTTCTCTTCTTCAGCGTGCTTCCACTTCCAGCGCAGCACTGCTTGCTCCAGCACTGCCATGCGCTCTTGCCGCTTCTGCAGCAGCTGCTGCTGCACCGTTCTCGCAGATCTATTCTTTTGCAAGACAGAGGTATACTGGTCCACCAGGCTCGTGAAGTAGTTGAACAACATGCTAGTAGGCTTGAGGAAGTCGAACTGCGGATTGCGCTGTTCGCGCTGAGCGATGTTGGACAGGAACTCTCTACCGTTCACGGCAGTGTACTGCGCCATCAGCTTGATCACGTCCACATCTTGTGCAGTCATGCCCACCGGTTGGGTCAGCGTGAACTCGAACGCCGGTGGCTCCTCATCGGAAGCCATCTGCGCGAGCCGTGCCAGCGGCGTCACCAAGCTAGCTTTGGCGACGACCACTTGCTCCAGCATCTTCGCAGCGGGCTCTGCTGCTTCAGCTTTACTTGCTTGCGCCTCTTCTGTTTTAGCTTCACTCTTGCCGCTGATCACATCCTCTGCCTCACAAATCTTCTGCTCATAGTACGCGTGGTATGGATCGAAGGCTTTCAGAAAAGAGAACTTGGGTGTCATGCCTTCTTCACTCTTCATGATACGCTCTTCGAAGCTCTTTCCATTTCGAGCCACGAACTGAGCAGTCTTATCCACCACGGCGCGAATGTCAGGTGGAGGTACAATGACCCCCACCACCTTGCCTTGTTGAGCTTCTTCCATCTTGTGATAGAGCTTAGAGCGCAGGGGTTTTGGAGATCATCCTTGGAATTTTGGGAGGGCCCGCACGAAGAGAAACCATCAAGGTTGAAGAGCAGTTTGCCGCCAGGAAGGTATAGAAATAGACATATGTACGAGGTAAAAAAACGTGCATCTTCTTACTGAAATCTGTACTTTGAGCAAGTTAATTCGTATCTTGGTATATCTACACACGCTTGAAGGCATTGCTGTACTCTCTACCCAATTCATCCATTGCTTTGTCCTAGCACCTGTTGAGAAAAAACACCCGGGAATTATGAACGACCTTGGATTGAATTCGCGCGAGCAGAGCAAGCGTGAAGTCGTGCGCCTAACGCAGTTGTTAAGAAGTGCGCAGATGACAGATAAAAATCGTGCTGATATCGTTTCCAAGATAGAAATCATAGAAGATAGCATGCGAGACTTTGAGCCGGAAATCGACGAAGCAGCGTTTGCAGAGCGTCAAGAGACACTGGAACAAAACGCCGGCCTCAAGGAGATCTTTCGGTCCTTCTGGTTTTGCGTCAGCCACATGACCAACTCGGAGAATGAGCTCGAGAAGGCTGGATATGTGCAATTTCACTTGCGTTTATCGCGTGCATTGGGCGCAACATACGATTTCTCTAACGAGGAAGCAGCCCTTCACGCGGCGGAGAGGGATTACAGCCACGACGTGGAGGTGTACGGTGGAAGCATCACGCAGGCGGCCTTCAACGACATCATTTTTCAGGTGGTGGACATGTACACAGAGTACATAGACGCCATGTACTACCAGTCTTTCTCGTGGGCAGTTTTAGACGCAATTGCAAATCTTGAGAAGAGCCCACCGCGTCTGAAGCCCCTGGCGCAGGTAGAGTGCATCATGAAGCTGGAGAACGAGGCCGCCATGGTCACGGCCTACATCGACGCCAAGCCCGAGGTGGCCAAGCTCACCATTATGAACAACTGGATGGAGAGGGTTCCCGATGTGCAAAAGCGAATGGCGGCTCGCCGTGGGGGTAATTTGATCGGGGACGCATCAATAGATACATTGCATGCTGTCACGCGGCGACTGAAAAAAACTGCCGGAGAATCCGAGACAGATTCCGACATCGACGAAGTGGACGAGCAAAGTGCAGGCCTAGCCCAAGAGAATAAAAACGATTATGTTGTAGAAACAAAAACGAAAACGAAAACGAAAACGAAACCCGATGCTGGTGCAATTGTGGCGGTGAAACACGATAGTGCGGTAGCTCAGGTCATCGACGATGACGACCCCCTGGACACCATGATCAAGCTCAGGTACGAGAGGAAATCGCAAGAAACCATTTCTCATGAAAGCTACTTTCGAAAAAAGAATGCAGGAGAAGGCAAGAAAGCCTTTTTCAGAGCTGGCGGAAAAGCGTGTGGCGTGTATGTCGCGTCTAATGCTATTCAGGCCGCATTCAAGGAAACGAAAGACATGCGAGAGAAGAGCTCATTTCGGCGGCGTTCCGTCTTGCTTCACACCACGTCACTGGCCCATGTGAAAACATACGAGAAGGGTAATACTAGAAGGACCACTCCGAAGGAAAAAAAAGAGGGTGCGGATGGTCTTACGGGAGTGACCCCGCCACAGACATCCTTGAATGCATCCTTAATAGACGACAGTACCCCCATTCTGGGCGAAGGTAGCGTCTATATATCGAGCAAGGAGATGTTTGTAGAAGATGTCGTCCAACCGAAGAAAAAAATAACTGATCCATACGATAACGATTATGAAGATGTAGGAGATGTGGACGCGGAATGGGCAGCATTTCGGGAGCACCTGCAGCTGGTGAACGAGCATGATCGCGCCATGCAGCGTATAGCTGCAGAGGAGCAAGCACGACGTGATGAAGAAATTCGCAAACAAAACGAAGATGCTCTTAAATTCAAAGAAGCTCGTGAGCGAGCAGAAGCCGACGAACTTGTTGCCAAGCTGGCTGCAGAAGCTGCTGTTGCTGCTGCAGCGCAAGCCGCAAATGATCGATTGCTTGCAACTGTCTCGCTGGACAAACAGCTTCTCAACACCCCGCACATGAACTTGCAATCCTCAACGTTGAATGCGCACTTCGACAGTTTGCCAAGAGCTTACGTACAGGGGAGCTCAAAAGACGGCGACGAAGCCATAGACGAGGCTTCTCAGTTCGATATTACTTTCAACGAGAGATACGAGTTAGATTCTTTCTTTGCCGCATCTGCTGCAGCCAGTATCGCGTCGGAGATGTCGGCAGATGAACTCGTTTATGAAGCCGCCAACGCGGCTAGTATTGCTGCAAAGAAAGTAAAAGAGGCTGCAGAATTGGCTGCCAAAGCTACGTCACGTGTACTCAAGATGCAAGATGCGTTTGAAGGTTACGAAGATCTTCAAGTTCTGAAGGCGTTAAAACGCGAACAAGAAAAGCAGCTTTTGCGACAGGAAATGGACTCAATAACTGGCTCTTCATCAAAAGTTTCTATAAAACGCCTGATCGAGTTGCAGAAAAGGGAAATGGAGAGCAAGGTCAAAGAGTTAGCTGATGCTCGTATCCTTGCGGACAAAGAGCAAAGGAAGCAAGACACGCTTTCATCAGCCATCGCAGCTGGCGAGGCATCCATAAAGAGCAAAGAGAGTTCTCCACCTCCAACTAGCAAAAGAAAAAAGAAAAAATCCTCCAGTCGTGCTGCTTCCAGTCTTGCTACTCGCACATCGATAAACGACAGCTCTGTCGTCAACACTCTCACTGAAACTAGAGACAACGATAGCGTGGGTATGCTGTCCCAAGTTACTGGAACTGATTTTGATATTGACGGCAGTTCTTTAGCCGATTCCGAAGTCGAAGGCGCCTTTGACCTGACAGGGTTGCAAACTGCGGACAACTTAGGAGGGCAGGAAATGTTTGGAGTATCGTATGCAGGGTCAAGTATCATTGATGATTATGCAGGAGAAAGCTATACTCCCAAACAAGTTGATCACGAGCAACAAGACAGCGAGCTTTTGCTCATCGAAAAAAGAAAAGCTGCTTTGGAAAGCAAACAATTTCCCTTCCCACACAAATCTTACTATTCGATCGTAAAGAAGACGCAAGTAGATATGAGCGAAGGGCAGCTCGGGTCATGGAATCATGAGCGAGCCGTGAAGCTTAATCTTCTTGCGCGTGCTGGAAATATTGTCGATGAGGATTATGAGAAAATGCAACTGTCTCTAATTGCTTCTAGTCCGGAGAAAAGCTTGGAAATTAAGGCTCGCCCTCTGCCTTGGTTTGCCGATGAAGTAAAGCGTACGCGCGGGAAAACTGGTCGAACTAATATAGAGAAGCAACGCGCGCTAATACAGCCTGGCGATTTAAGATTCATCAAAGAGGTGGGGTCCAAGAACTCGATCGCTTCACCTGTTTCTGTCAAAAATCCTGTAGTAATGCCTAACCCAGAAGAGAGCGTGGTGTTAGAACAAAATCCTCCGAGCGAACTTAACGAGCTGTCTCAAATCTTGTCTGTCAATACTATTGCTAATTCAGAAGAGCTTCCGCCCATTGAGCCCAATGAAAGTGAAAAAGTTGTTGCTGCAGTTGACGCTGTCTGCACACCGCACACTCAGGTAAGCACTCCACAGGTTGCTGATCCTTATGAAATTGGCATCCTAGAGAAGATGCGCATTAAGCAGAATAACGCTTTTATCGCACAGATGGTATCGGGTGCTAACATGGGAAGAATGAAACAAAAGGAACCGACACTGCTCGTGGCGGGAACGGTATCGGCATTCAAAGGATTTGATGCCAAACCTGTCATTGATGCGAAAGCATATGGAAAGCTTGTTGATTTTCCCCATAATGTGGAAAAACAAACGTCGCCCATCCATCCAAATCGTGGCTTCCGGATATCCAATAAGTTTGTTGGTAAGACCGTTCAAGTTCAAAGTGTATCAGAGTCTACTATGACACGATCTGAATTTAATTATGCCTCGCCAACAAAGGAAACAATATCAAAAAACGCACGAGACGTGCGTAGCCCTACTGCTGACGCTGCGCTACGGATCGCCCTCGGTACCGACACTACAACAAGTCCAGCTAGAACCCCTCCCGTAATGAAGATGACGCCGAAAACCGCTGTTCAATCAGAAGAGAAAATTCAAGATACAATGACAGATGCATTGAATACTTATGACAGTCCGACTGCCACAAAGGAGAAGCCGAAGACTCCTATGTCGGCTACAGTGAAGACTCCTATGTCGGCTACAGTCGCAGTTTTAGAGAAAAGTCGGATTGGGGTGGAAAATCCCTCGCTCACCTTAAGGTCTTATCAAAGATATAAATCTGATTATGAGGGGAAACAAGCGTTGGTTGTGTGCTCTGAAAAGACCATGTCGGCAGTAATGCCAGCAATAGCAGATCCTGTAGGTCCTGCAAGCACACTCGGTGCTGATAGCATTGAAGAGCACCCTCGTTTCCGTTATAGCGGCCTTCCTTCCCCGCTCCTGCCAGCTCCGACACATTATTCATCCAAAGCGACGAGTTTAGCGCTTTTAAAGAAGAAGTTCGGTGTCATTTCTGAACCCGAATTTGTTCCAGATTTGAACCTCAATATCAGTTCTACGACTGCTTCTATGGATCCACCATTCTGGCTGCCGAAAGCTGTAAAATGCTTGAACGATCCTATGCACCACGACCGCAGCTCGCATATTAATGGTTGGGATGATCTAAAAACGGACCTTAAATCAAGAAATCCGAATGCAGACGCAGAGAGAGCCAACGTGCTGCTGACAATCAAGAGGCAGCAGGCGTACTTGTTGAGATTCAATGATTACGTCACAACAACGAAGGCACGTAATAGCAATGTAGAATTCGTCAATTTTGTCAACAAAGATATTCCTGTTCTTACAGAAGGAAACAAGAAGGCTTTGTACAATTTTTACGACAAGTATGAGCTGCCGCTGGTACAACAGCGGGTTACAAAATTGAAAGTGGAAAAAGATATCGCGGAAAGAAGGAAGCAGGCGTTTCACAAAAGACGCGACGAGTTGGAAGCGCTTGAATTTGCTTGAATTACTGTATTTAATACTGTATAAGATAATATATAATGTCGCGAATCAAACTTCAGTACGACAAGACTTAGTTCTTGCGAGCACGTGTGGCACGCTTTACGGGAGACACCTTCACAGGGCTCGCTTTTCGCTTCTTATTTGCTGGCGCAGCTTTCTCCTCTTTAACTGCAACGGGCTTGGTCACAACTTTCTTTGCTGGGGTGACAGCCTTCTTTGGTGCTGCCCTTCCCTTGTGCTTCGGCGCCTCGATTTCAACGACACGGGGTTCCTCCTCTTCCTCGTCCGATGACTCCTCTTCCTCCTCATCCTCATCATCGCTTGAGGTCTCACCATTGTCATCATCGCCATCTTGACCATCAATGTAATCATCTCCGTAGTCATCGATGTCTAGATCCATTAGGAACTCCAAGACCTCGGGCTTGTCTGACAGACGCAGCTGGGTGTCGCGGATCTGCCCCTCGACACAGTTGACGATATCCTCCTGTGCATTTTCAATATCATCTCTACGCGAAAACGGAAGATCTTCTAGAGACTGTCGTGCGATGGCTCCAACAGCAATAATCTCGCGGAGCATATCGCGAACATCTTCGCCATTGGGGTTGGCGAAGACTCCCTGCCCCATGCCCATGCACAAGACGTTGTCGATATCCTCCAAAGCAGCAACACGGACGTTCTCAACCAGCTCGCAAACTGCATCTTGCACAGCGCACTCGGCGGCTCCATAAGCCATCTCACTGAGCATCGCGAGGCGTTTGGAGAGGATGGCCTCGGGGAGGTTGATCTCGCGCATCTCGTCTTCGTAGGCGGCGGTCATGTCGCTCGCGGCGAATCTGCACAGCTGTAGCACATCATCGTCGCCCACTTCCTCTTCGTATGACTCAAAGCTGGTTTCGCTGGTATTCTCATCGTCAGATCCCTCCTCGCCCTCCTTCCCCTCGTTTTCCTCCTCTTCATCATCAGAGTCTTCGTCGTCGGTCTCAGCATACAACAAGTTGTCCTCGCCTTCCTCATCCTCATCCTCATCGGAAGCAGTCCCAGCTTCGTCATCATTCAAGCTCTCATCATCCTCGTCGACATCACTGTCGTAAGCGATAGCCGAAGCCATGTCTTCGAATATGTCGAAGCTCTCCTGCAAGTGGGCGAAGAGTCTGCGCAGTGAGTGCTTCTGTCCATTGACATGGCCTTCAACGTCAGCTACTAGGCGATCATAGTCTGTCACTCCAACATTCTTCAAGATGGAGGACTCCTTAAATGCAGTGGTCAAGACGGCAAGCTCGTTGCCAAGGTCTTCAATGTCATCATCGATCTCTACAGAAGTATGCTGAATAAAAGCAACATAGTCGTCAACTGCACGGTTCACGGACTCCTTCGTGCTCGCGCAAAGCGCCTCTGCAGCGGTTATGCTCTGTTGGTTTCCCATCGTTGAAAAAAATGGAAGATCTTTCTTTGGCGACACATCGAAATTCAACAACACTCTCCTACTGGCAAACGCCCGCAAACCCACAATCCCACAAAAATAGAGAAATTAAGAGGCGTTTTTAGGCGTATATAAGGTCATTAATGCACAAGTTAGATGTTGAATTGTTGACAAACATACCTTATTTATTGGAGCAAGTACATTTTATTTTTCAAAAATATGTTTCAATGTGTCGTTAGTGGGCTAGAAAATTGGTTCAATGTAGTATCGGAAATAACGGTAGTTAGTCGATACAAAACTAGAAGATAATAACTACGCGTGGCACTACTCATGGCTCCGTACGGTGATACGATAGGATCCTACACTACCCTCTCTTATAACATACCCTACCCGTCCAGAAAAATAGCCCCCACCAAACTACCATCACTCCTTTTCTCAAAACTTAGCTAGGAAATTTTCATATACACTACCTAAAACCTAGCCCCCCCCCAATTACGATCACTTGTAGCCCTTCATATTATCAGTAAGCTTCCGTGTTTTCTTCCGCTTTCGCAACTTCGCATAATGCACTCCAGCAGTCAATGGTTTCAGTTCTTTAGTCTTCTTAATATACTCCTGCACCACACCGACATGCTTGCACGCTCGAAACGCAAACTTCACAGGTTCATCACTCCCTTTACAAAGACATGTAAATATGACAGTAGAAGGTTGTTCCGGATTTCCAACATGGCTTACGACCTCCAATAGCGTCAGCTCACTGTAATCCTTCTGTGCATATTCCAAGGCCTCCACATCATCAGCGCACTCGGTTTTCCACAGGTCTTCTCTATGTTCTACCACATCCACATCTTGCGTAATGTCCCGTAGCTTATAAAAGTTGTCTGCCAGCACTTCCACTACTCTATAAGGACCTCTCCATCGCAACGACACTTTTGCTTTCACTGGGATCCGCACCAACACATAAGTTCCCACCGCCAACAATTCCACTCCCTTTTCCGCCTCCTGCATACGTTGCACCCGTTCCAGTATGGCATTATCGAGGTAAGTGTTACTCGCTGTTTGCAATAAAGCCAACATATGGTTCTGCTTTGTCACCCACTCATCATAATTCACGGTCACTGCCCCAGTCACATCCGTAGGTACAAATTCCATCATCCGCGAATCGTTCACATGCTGCCGTCCAAATACTAACGACACTGGTGCATATTTTGTAGTTCGATTCACAGTGTTATTCATAATCCTCTGTGCCCACGGCAAATACATCGGCCAATCCGCTTCATCAGCATCGATCACCTGGTGGATCAAATGGCTCAAGTGCTTCATCACACTCACGTGCACACGTTCCACGATACCATGCGCACTCGGTCTGTGCGGATGCGTCAACAACGTGTCCGTTCCCACATAGTCCGCCAAGCATTGGATCTCCTCGCTCTTGAATGCTGGACCGCCATCACTCACAGCCAACGCTGGGAATCCAAAAATCGACATGCAATACATCAGGCTCGTCTTCGCTACGTCAGCAGTCTTGTCTTTTGTCGGAAATAACATCACAAACTTGCTCCACGTACAGACAACCACCAGTACCGCAACATACCCATCTGCGCTCTCCTTTAGACCTTCTAAAAAGTCCATTTGGATGCGCTCGAAAAATCTTCCACCATGCAATGCGTGAGGCATCAACACTGGCGTCTCCTTCCTTGCCCGAGCCTTCTTACACAACATACACTCCGAAATCAGCTCGATAATCTCTGTTCGTAGGTTTTTCGGAATAACTGCTTTATCTCTAATCATCGCATCACGCACTGCATCCACCGTCTTGTTGATGCCGAGATGCCCCACATCGATATTATGGGTCCGCTTGAAAAATTCTTCAACCCACTCACGATTTATACCACCAAACATATTCAAATTCGCACTCGTAAACATCCTCGATAGCGGATCCGCTACGACATTCTCGATACCAGGCACGTGTTCCAGCTGAAAACAAAACTCACTAATCAATTGGTAAAATCTATGCTCCACCTGGTCCGTGCTGTTCATCATATACAACAAGTTCCTGTGATCTGTGCGCAACGTAAATTCACGACCTCGCAACAAGTACCCCATGTCCTCGAGTGCTTTATAAATAGCGTACGCCTCCTTCTTTTTAGTGGACTATTTGCGAGCTCCATCACTCAACAAGTGGGCCGTAAACAGAACAGGCTCCATCTGCCCCTCATCATCTTTATGATATAAACAGGCACCTATACCATAATCACTCGCATCTGTATCCAAGAAAATTCCCCTGCCATCCTCAAGGTGGCATAACTGCTGAATATCTGCTATAGCACGCTTGGCTTTCTCGAACGCCTCCCTAGTCTCCTCGCAATCCACCAGTGAACCCCCCTTCTGCAGCGCATGCCTGAAGGGCTCACGAATTTCAGCGTAGTTTGGGATGAAGCGAGCAAACACATTTAACAGTCCCATCCAATGGCGCAACCCCTCAGTATTTGGGAATGGCTCACTGAGAAATTTCTCCACATTCCTTTGCCTGGGCCGATACCCCTTGGCAGACACATCAAACCCTAAAATATCCAATTGTGAGTATCCGATTCGAAGTTTTTCAAATGACACTTTGATATTATGCTTCTTCAACCGTTCAAACACCGCAATCAACGTATCCACTAACTCATCCTCGGATTCTGCCCCAAAAGGCAAATCATCAAAATATACCGCTACGTTTGGTACACCGTCCATAACTTTTAACATCTGGTCATTAAACCATACGCAGATATTCTTATCCCCCATAGGCAGCCGATCCGTGTATTCGTATACCCCCCATGGCGTAGAAAATGCCCATAACTTCCGCATTCTTTCATCAGCCGGCAGCTGATGATAAGCTTTCACTAAATCCACCACCGACAAATACTTCTTCCCTTTGAACTTTTCCAATAGCACCTTGATATCCGGTATAGACCCTTGTAACGTCCTCATCATATTATTCAGGACGGTCACGTCCTGCGTCACACGCATCTTGCCACTCGGATCACGCACTACTAGGAGAGGTGAAGATGTCGTACTCGTTGATGGGCGGACGATCCCCGCTTTCAGCATTTTGTCTAACCAGTCTCTCAGCACACGCATCTTGTCCGGGGCATAGCGCCTTGCCCGGACTCCCTCAAATACCATACCAGGCTTTAATTCTACCATCAGTGGCGGAATTTTGGCCTTGGAGCCGTCTAAAGAATCCACCAGGACTGACCCCCGGTAGGCCTCAAGCACACGTATTATCCTCGCACGCCCCTTGGACCCCACAGGAAAGTTAACAACATCCAGCTGAGGATCCCATTTATCTACACCTGGCGCTTCTTCTAAAAAGCTCCCAAACAGCGTTTCCAACATATCCTGCTCCTTAAACTGGTCGCTCAAACTTTCTGTCACTTCTCGAGCCTGCACCGCAGGCTTGAACACCGGCCCTTCGGCCTCCATCAACTCACGAACACCAAAGTAATTAATGTCCGCGTCACCTATTATAAGTTCCGTCAGCTCCGCTCCCAAATCGCTTTCTGGGAGGACGAAACACATTAACGCAATTGCTACACCGGCTGGCTCAAACACCAACCTCACTTCGACCTCGTCCCTCGGGCAATACTTCTCCCCAGGGAATAGCCGTGATACAAATTTCATATTACCGCGATACTTTCTCTTTCTCAAACCAAATTTCTCCACAGCTGCAGGATCTATCCAGTTCCCCCCAACACCTTTTGCACCCTCGTCCAATTCTACGCGAATTAGGTGAACAACACCATCACGCCCCTCGCAGTACACTCCCGTCTGCCTTTCAACTCGCTCAGAATTATCATTACTAATGCCACCAAAGGTGATATCACCATTGTAGACCCCACTAGTCTCAACCCATTCATCACTAGCAGGATCCTTCACTTGTCAGGCTGACTTCTTGGGTGCAGCCCGTGCAGCCTTCGCCTCAGCCAACGCCGCTGCTCCTGCCGCTTTCTGCGCCTCTGTCAGATCAGTCCTCAACTTGCATTCCCGCCATTTATGCCCTCGCTCGGTGCTTCCACACGAAAAGCACTTCACTCCAGACGAATTGCGCGCGCCTGCAGGAGTTGGACTGTTCCCATCACCCCGTCCACGTCCCTCCTTGCCATGAGCCGCCCGCTCGCATAGGACTTGAAGTAGCACTTCATGCCCGTCACACATCGATGCTTCCGCAATTCCAGTCTCATAAAGTAATTCATGGGCAATCTCCCACAAGCGGAATACATTATTCGCGACCCCAGCCTGCTTTGCTCTGTTGCGCAATTTTGTGCGAAAGGGAATATCCGCAAAGACATCCAGAAACGCTGTCGCCATTTCTACATTATCTTTCACCTCAGAGAAGTTGACAAATCCTTGCGCAACAGCACACAATACATCTTCAATATTAGACGTCACGTTACTCCAACCTTTATAATTCTCTCCAACGAAAACCATCTTAGCCTTACCTCTCAATCCCTTCAAGACAGGTAAGCCTTCCATGCCCCCCTGCTTCTTCAGCGGGGTCAAATGCGCTAACAGGAGGTCTGCTACCTCCATCGCTTGCATATTGGCCAATTCCATCTCCGTAAGGCGTGCAGATCCGGGACTCCTGCACAACAGTAAGTTCCATTTCTTAAGGGCGGCCGCCTCGATCGTCGCAGAAGCCACGTCCGTACGTCGAGCCTCCCGAAAATAACGACCCCACTTTTCCCTCCATGCCTTCACCTCTTCCAAGTCCTTCGCAGCACTCTTCGTTAATTTCGCCGGCTCCTTCATGATAATATGCACACGCACATCTGTCGCTGGCGATTTCGACGAAGCTTCGTCCCCATCAGACTCGTTCACGAGTATATTGGCATCAATCTGGCCACTAGGGCCTCGCACAGGTGGTGTACCCTGCCCCTCAGAGGAAGACACTTCCATCTCACCTCCTGCTTCGGCATTAACATCACCATCACTCGCAGGTCCAGTACGTCTACCTAACCTGCGTCTACCTCCACTCATTTCTAAGTGAAAGGATCTCTACTTTACAACTCTACCACTAAGCACGTAGGCTAAAGTGTTAACACTGTAGTATCGGAAATAACGGTAGTTAGTCGATACAAAACTAGAAGATAATAACTACGCGTGGCACTACTCATGGCTCCGTACGGTGATACGATAGGATCCTACACAATTTGGATATTTTGCCTGCTAAGGTAATCGTGAAATACGAATTTCATGATGATACTAGAGGCAAACATCTTTTTTTATAGTACTTTATATACATGAATCAATTCTGCCTGATCACGTTGATGAGATCATTCAAATACAGGTGCGGTTGCAAATTGCAATTTGCATTTGGCCTCTTATTCTTGAGTTTTGTCGCTTCTATCAGAAGTGGATCATTGTTTGTAAGCGCAAAGACATGCATATCGTGGCAGAATTGAGTGCAGTACGCAACTGGGTACTGTTCAGCCTCAGAGCATTGCTGGCAGAGTACACTCCGGAGAGGGTCCCCTTCCAATTTTTCTCGGTCACCTCAAAAGCCACAGGTCCAAACAAGTGCTCTTTTCGCTTTCCACGAACAGTATCCAGAAATTGTGTCACTTGGACCGATCTCGGTACGCATTGATTCCTGGGCGAAAAAGAAAATCTGTGCAATTTGTCTCTGGTATCAGTTACATTCGTCACTGCAACCTCGATCTGTTTTCACGCAACGTCAAGCTGACTGGCATCTGCTAGGTGTCACAAGGAAGGGTTAATTAGTAACAAAGATCATTCTACAAGTACAAAGGCTTGTGTCGAATCCTTTGTTATTTGTAACTAGTCACAAATTTTGCAGCAATAATGGCGCTCACTGTACAGGAAAGCATGGGTAAGCCGGACGCAAGAGATGGCAAGCCTGTACGCAACAGTTTGGTACCTCCAAAGCTTGGAGAGGAAGAATTCGACAATTTGGTCCCAGATGTTGCACAGTATGGACGTGTGCAATTCTGGGATCAGCGCTACCTAGCAGAGAGCGAACCTTTCGAGTGGTACCACCCTTACGAGTACTACAGGACGTGCATCACGGAAAACATTGCATTTGATAAGAAAGTCATGGTGGCAGGATGTGGTACTAGCAATATGGTTGAAGACCTCGTCGAAGATGGCTTCACGGATGTGATAGGTCAGGATATTTCGCGCATTGCGATCAAGATGCAGGAGATTCGCTACAAGCACCTCTCGGAAAATTTGAAGTTTATGACTGGCAATATGACAGATATGGACGTAGAAGAAGGATTCGTAGACGCCATCGTGGACAAGGCGTTGCTGGACTCACTCTTCTGTAGCGCCATGGGAGAAACCGTGGTGGCGCAGTATGTGAACGAGGTGATCCGTCTGCTCACTGCGGAGGGCGTCTTCATCGTCATCTCCTACATGCCTCCCGAGGACTGCTTGCCCATGCTCGAGCAGTTCGATATTGACGAGCCGCACTACACCCCATGGTTGATCGAGGTGCAGGCCATGATGAAGCCTAAAGCATTCGAAGATGAAAAAATAGACCCAGATGACCCGGCGCACCTGTACTGGGTGTACGTGTGCACCAAGAGGGGCTGGATGGTCAAGCTCAAGGAGCAGAAAGAAAACAAACTGAAGCTCAAACTTAAGAAGTCAAAAGGTAAGAAGGCGGTAATAAAGGCACCAAATTTGTAAGCACAATGATCTCTCGATTATGTCGATTATGTACATCATATATAAAAAGCGCACATCAAAAACAAGTTCACCTTCCCGGAGGCTCTATAAAATCCAGACCCACCGACCGCATACTCTCGCGGAACATGCCCCAAACAGCTGGCACACTCATGTACACCCACGCATTATGCAGCCCGTATGGTGCTTGCTCGTATGCCAAGTCGTCGCACAGAATCTCTCTCACGAATGAGTAGGCCACGCGTCGCGAGGGCACCCGCAGCGCCATCCCTTTGGCACTGCGACTGAAATACACATCTTCGTTGATGCGCGGATTTGCAGAGCGTAGTTTATGTGTGATTTTGACCATCGCATCTGTGTTTCGCAGAGAAAGTCCACCATTACAGCAAGCTTCATGAAACGCTCCGCCGTTCTTGCTAAAGTGTTCTTTTCGAATCCATTCGGACGAAGAAGCATTCTCCGTGACGTGCCATGGCGCTCCAATGTAATCGTATTCATAGAACGGTGAAATCTCGGTGCCAATAAGCATAGAATCTGATTGAAATACCAAAGTGTATTTTGCACCATCTGATTGCAGCTTTTCCCACAATACGCGGTCCTTCAGTACGGTGTTGTAGTCTCCACCGCTTCCGAAGCCAGGTTTCAGTGCTATGTAGTTGACATTCGGAACATCTTTCAACACTTTCCGAACAAAACGTTCATTTCCCCCAGGGCCCGGCGCGAAGTGGATTTGTAGCTTCCATGCTGCTTGTTTACCCGCGTTTAAATGAAGTAAAACGTTTCGAACAACGAATTCTAGATGCGGATGTTCACGAGGTTCAACAATTAAGGCGATGTTAGCTCTATCTGGAGGATCAAAAATCTCGCGCTTTCGCAAAGATGGCAAGTTCCAGCGCACAAACTTAGTGAATGGTTCTGTTAATATGCCCTCTAATAGAACGGTGCTAACCTTTTCGATACATTCTGTTCCAGGTTTCAGTACACTAAAATGCACTGGTAACACAGCAGGCCTATGTTTCCCTAAACTCAAGTGATACTGCGATAGCTTGCTTACAAACATTGCGGAGCTTTCAACCGAGCTTGCTAATGGGACATATAATACATGATCATACCCTCGCAATGTGACAGCAGAGCGAGTACTGCTAGACTTATTTGAGTCGAGTTCCTGAAAGACATGCATCCGAAACGATCTTCCCATTGCTGCTGAGACGGAAGGATAACCAGCGGAGCTCAAAGACACAAGAATGTCACTCTGATGTTGAACTTTAACGAATTCAATGCGCTTCAAAGTTCGTAATGATTGCAAGTAAGGACGATCAAAGAAAGATGCATCATCACAATGGAGGCATATGTGCCCACAATTAATATCGGCCAACGCTGTAATCACATCTCGTAATATTGCACAATCAAGGATACCATCTACTACAACCAATGCCGTCAGATTTGCATTCCGCACTCGTTGATACTCTTGAACATAGTTCGGGTCTGTGGAAATATCGATCGAGCAGCAGCATATCAAGCATAGAAGCAACACACCGAAAAAGCTCCAAATTGAGAGTGTCATATGTTTGCAGCGAAAGCGCAGCTCCAACCGAAGAACCCTTGTAAAAAAAGGTGACATTTCTGCGGCCTTTAAGAGTGCCCAAAATGTCCCACAGGGAACTTTGGACGCTCCACACGGTGCACGCCACTCGCCTCACAAATCCTTTAACGAGTAAATTTGCAAGATGGTAGTCAAGTAAGTGCCAAAATCGCCCCCCTGCAGCGAAGTTCGTACTTCAGTATGCATTGAATTTATAGCTGGTGTGATATGGGTGATTTTACTCTAAGTTTTGCCCTCGCTTATTCTTGTTTGATGCGATCGCCTTTGTGGCACTTGTTTTCCCTTGTTGACGAGATTATGTCGGTTAGCAAGGGTGGTATATCCCCATGCGTCGCCATGAAAAGATATATAACTCACTAGTCGGCATACTCTAACCTCTTTTTTCAATCTTCACTCGACTTGTTCACCTTGTCACTTTCTTTCATCTCTTCTCCTTAAACTCTTCACTTGTTTAGGACGGAAGTTTGCGCATTCTCTGAATACAGGATCTATCCTGGTCACGGTATTAAGTTCGTCCGTAGAGATGGACAGACCGTCCTTGTGGGTAGCCACAAGTGCATGTCCATGGTCATGCAACACAAGAAGCCCAATAAGCTTCAGTGGACTCAGTCCTGGAGAAAGATGAACAAGAAGGGCAAGGACGAGGGTCAGGCCCGCAAGAAGACCAGAAAGGTCGCTCGTGCGGTCCGTGCCATCGTTGGCATGTCTGTGGATGATATCAAGGCAAGACGCAAGCTCGCACTGCCCAAGGCTAAGCCCAACGCTGCCACCGAGGCTGCTCTCAAGGAGGTCAAGGACCGCAAGAAGGCTAAGGGAGGTAATGCTAATGCTGCACCAAGAGGTGGTGCATCTGTACCCAAAATGCAGGTAAAGCACAAGTAAACTTGGCTATAATCGGAATGTAAACTTATAATTAAGTCCAGCAGGGCATAAAATATAAGAAATGTTGATAACATACATCAATTACCTTTTTGCACACTCATCCTTGCTCACTTTATGATTGTGCTTGATTGAGATTACACCGTCTGATGCTTATTCAATACTTCATTAAAGTTGCTTACCGTTTTTGCGTTTGTCCGTGAAAACGAACACAGTGGACATCGAGCTCCTCTCTAAAAAATGCGAGATGTTGAATCAAAAGTTTCCAGGCAAGGTTTGCAAAGTTTTGCTTTTGAAATACAGGTTTGACATTTGGATCCACTGCAGTTAAGTCGGTTTTCTAAAATTGGAACAAGCTACGACTATTCTAGTGAACGTGTGCATTGAAAACAGTGCTTAGGCAGGATGGAGGCCCTTCAAGCCTTGTACTCCACAGATACTGCAACGCTGTTGCAAGAATACTTAACTGAGTATACTGACAGTAGTTTGGGCCTATTTTTATCATCAGCAGATACTCATAATGCGCAATCTCCTCAGATGGATCGCGAATTGGCGGACATCTGTTTGGCAATGATAGCGGATGCGAAGAACGAACTGAGTGACAGAACAGATACATTTGGAGCATCACTCGCAAGCTTTTTCATAGAAACGGATATGGCAATGAGATCAAGTGAAGCAGCTGGTAACTATGTACAGAACATTCCTCTGCATATTCAAAAGGAGCTGGCATTGTTGTGGAGAACTGTGAGCATTATGCGCTTTTCCGCATCACAGGGAGTCATGCAGACCTTTTTCAAGCAAATTCTGGCTTCTATTCGTGAATTTCCGCCACTCTCGCTCTCAGCTTACTGGATGGTGGAGCATGGATCAATCGTTCCCAGATGCGAAATAGAGAATCGCGCACGCGCGAAGTTAGATGAGGAATCCTCCTCAGAAACAAAGATTAATTCTGATGCGAGCAACAACAATAGCTATTCATCTGAAAGCATAGTTGGTATTCCAGACTCGTCTGATCGGGGGATTAAGAATAGCTCCAATAACGCAAAAACTAGGAAATACTAATACATTCCAATTAATGTTTGGTTGACAACAACAAACACGACAGAACTGACTCGTATTTTGAGACAATACCACAGCTCTTCCGAGGCCAAAGTCGGTATCGGTACCCAAGTTGACTTTTTTGTAGTTATTAGTGGCGCTCATTGAAAAAAACCATTTACTCTTTTGGTTTTGTAAGGGGTACTGAAATGTTACATGATATGGAATGCTGAGGGTTAGTTACAAAGAAGAAGAGTAGAAGGAGTTGTCGAATCAGAATAATTCCATGGGGCAAGGGAGAACCACAGTGATCAGAAGGCGATATATGCGCTGTGAATGGAGAACAGAAAGTGTGAATAGTTTTCGAAGCCATATAGTGAAGCATTCTCGAAAGTGAAGCTAACAACAGGTCAAAGCCACGGGTCTAAGAGTCAAGTCATCTTGCCGCCTATTTATGCATCTTATATCACTAAAATGAGCTTCATTAAGATTAAAACCAAATGTATACGTTCACAACACTATTGCTATTAGCAATGCACATAAATGTCAAGCAAAATATACTTACCTCAAGCCAAGAGTCAGGATAAAGAAGACTGATGGAGTGGTACCAGCAGTTAGTGGGACCCAGTGGGGACATTTCCCACAAATGTCAGTGGTTGTACCTTTTTTTTCAACATTTACATAAACAATTTTTTTGGTAACGGTTCATAATGAGCGATAAAGTAACCGACGTCGTTCATGGTCTCAGAGGATAAATTATTGGTGGTTCATCCCATCAGTAATTCATTCACTGATTCGTATAAAAGATTTCGGAGGATAAATTATTGGTGACTCATCCCATTAGTAATTCATCCGCTGATTCTTCAGAGATATTTAAAAAAGAAAGGGCGTTGTGAAGGAGACAACTATTCGGAGGATATATTATTGGTGGCTCACCCCATTAGTAATTCATTCACTGATAGACTACTACACAATATACATGCCAACAAACCTTTAAGTGCCTTTACACTTAAAGTCTAATCATAAAGTGGCTAAGAGATACCGATTATAGGTAGTACCACCACCACTTGGTGAGACTTCAACTACAATATACATGTTCTAGTCGACAAACCTCTAAGTGCCTTTACACTTAAAGGCTGGTCATGAAAGTGAGGAAAGTTTTTCTTAATTTTATTACATTCGCTAAACCATCTAATTTTACTTGCCAATCAATATGCAGACTGTCGTGGTCTGTCACTTGTTTGCCATTGAGGTTTTGGTGGAATTACTTCGGGGATGTACTCGTTGGCTGGTTCTATCCACCCGGCGCGGTAATTGATCGAAAATGTGGATTTCATTATATGATAAGACTAGATATTTATTTTCTTTCCATTTAATATATAGTAAATGAAAGATTGTGAAGTTATAGAAAGTTTCGATCGAAAGTTTGAGAAGTTTCGGTCGAAAGATTCAGAACTGGAAGAGTCAGGGAATGAAATCTCAGAAAGTTTCGATCGAAAGATTCATAACTGGAAGAGTCAGGGAATGGAATCTTGGAAAGTTTCGATCGAAAGTTTGAGAAGTTTCCGTCGAAAGATACTATTTCAAGAAATGATTCGAAGGTTGATGGAAGATCCAAACCACGATCCACCAAGCAAATTGAAGCTTATAAGCGTAATTTTCATAAAGGAGGTGACATTGATTTGAAGCTTCAGGAACTGGATGTTCGTATGATGCATCTTCAGTCAATGGTTCTTCGATTAGTTCGAAGATAGAATGATTTATTGCATAAGTTGAACGGTAATCCTAAGCATTCCCGTAGATGATATAAAAATGTTGCCATTCAGGGAATATGAACTTGATTATTATATTAAACGACTCCTAATTATATAACCTATTACTGGATCATGCCAATAATTCCTTGTCGCTTAGACTTGTGGCTTAGAAGCTGTGGCTCATCATCTATTTACACATTCGCTCGCTTAATTTGCTATTAGCTTTGGTTTTTCCAACCTGGTAAGTAAGGGTACATACCGAGTTGCTTCATACTTTTCCCAGTTCTTGCATCAAAACACTGTTTTTTACCACGCTGTCTTTTAGTATTAAAGCCCGGAGGGCATTTAATACACGATGTAGAACCTTCTTCATTTTGGTATTTATTTCTGCCACATTTTTTGCATCTACGATTTCTTAAGGCTTTGCGTGAAAGTTTGCCTGCTGGGCACTGTTTACAAGTTTCGCCAGGTTTGTTCTTACGATGGACATACATACCACGTCCACAATATAATTGATGTCCATTTGGAGCACCACTCCCAGGGCGGAAGTCAGGCTTGATGCATTGAAAACCACCTGTGCTATAAACATGGCGAATGATTTCGTCCTTCGTGGGGGCGTCTTCTTCGCCAGAACTTGTTTCCGGACATGAGTCCAACATACCTGGCGGAGCCCAACAAGCATTATTAAAACATCCGCACCAAGAAGTCATATCACCAAGCTGATCTGGCATTCCACACTGTTCTACGCAAACTGCTAAACACGCTGGCGGATCTATGCAACACTCCTGTTTGATGATTTCATCACTCTGTTCCCAGCCTCCAGAAGGTTCATGATAGTCATAGTGATATCTGCTCAACATACCTGCATTACATT
>JACKZZ010001134.1_pt1 | contig 33139 bp, 36 predicted proteins | sample 8027871 | NCBI WGS metagenome assembly JACKZZ01 (sample SAMN15724774, study PRJNA655200) | protist metagenome | isolation source: fluorescence activated cell sorting (FACS) single amplified genomes of... | place: USA: West Boothbay Harbor, Gulf of Maine | collected 2000-07-19
ATGGCACGGTCATTGCTCAAACGGGTACAGCTCAAAAAAGAACATCTAATCCAGTACCGAGAGGTGTGGCAAAGATAGGTAATCCATTACCACATCTATACGAGTGGAATGGTATGGTTGGACCATTACCTAAACTTGCTGAATGTGCGAATGGTGTTGGTGTTATTAATACTGCTCCTGAGATTGATGGTGTAATTAGACGAGTGCCATTGCTTATGAAGATAGGTGAGGAAGTATATCCGAACATGGCAATAGAAACTATTCGTGTTGCTGTAGGTGACCCATCGTATCAAGTCAAAGCAGATGAGGCAGGTATTATTGCCATGAGAGTTCCTGCTTATGCTACAATTAATACAGATACAAATGCTCGTGTATGGGTAAGATGGAATAAAGAATTTAAAACAATGAGTGCTGCGTCTGAAGACTTCACGCCACTTGCGGGTACAACGGTGATTGTTGCTATGACAGCAGAGGGATTAGGTGGAGTTGTTGCAACACCGGTGGGTGAACAATATGATTATGTTATATCTGCACAAACCCTCCAAACAATATTAGATGGCGAAACAATAAAGAGATATGATAGCTTATTAGAACTACTTGCTGGTCTTGTATTAGGTATTGCTATCATTCTTATTACAAGATTTTTGCCATACTGGTTTATAGGTTTATCATTAATAGGTACATTTGCTGGAGGTATATATTACTTCCAACATATGTTTAGCACACAATTAGTTCTTGTAGATATTACATGGGCATTATTAACATTCTTTATTGTAGGATTCCATGCCACATTCAATCGATTCATATTAGAGTTTAAACTTAAACAACAGATTAAGAAACAGTTTGAACACTACTTAGATCCACGTCAAGTCAAAGCATTACAGAAAAATCCTGATCTATTAAAGTTAGGCGGTGATAGGAAAGAAATGTCATTCTTGTTCATGGATATTATTGGATTCACACCTATTAGTGAATTCTACAAGAACAAGGATGACCCAGAAGGGTTAGTAGTATTAGTGAATGAGTTCTTAGATGAGATGACAAATATTATATTGGCTAATGGTGGTATGGTCGATAAGTTTATGGGTGATTGTATTATGGCTGTATACGGTGCGCCAATCGATATGCCTAATCATGCTGAGATGGCAGTAAAGTCTGCTATTGAAATAGAAGCAAAGACAAAAGAACTAAAGCAAAGATATAAAGATCGTGGCTTACCAGATATTAACGTTGGTACAGGTGTAAACACAGGTACAGCAATTATCGGTAATATGGGTTCAACTACACGATTTGATTTTAGTGTAATAGGTGATGCTGTTAATCTAGCAGCAAGACTAGAAGCAACAGCAGGTAGGGGAGATTATTCAAAATATCCAACTATATATTCCTCAATGACAATGGATCAGTTACCTGATACTTATAAATCTAAAAAGATTGGCGATATAAAAGTTAAAGGTAAGGAAGACGTTATTGAGATATATCACGCTGTTTAATTCCAGTCTTTGTGATGGTCATCTACTCTACGTTCCAATTCCATTATCCTATTTTGTAACTCATAAAACATTGGAGTCATATCCATTGGTCCAGTCTCCATCATATTATCAGTCTTTAAAGTCATAAGCGCGTCTTTTTGTTGATAGATTAATTCTTGCAATCCTTGGAATTGTATCATAGTGACATTATTAAATGAATTCTTTTCAAGAGTCATTGTTGTGGCTTCAACCATAGATAATATTTTATTGAGTTGAATAACTTCTCTATTAATGTCTTCAAACTTATATCCAATCTTTTCATTTACAGCTTCAAGTTGCATCTTCAAATTAGAGTCAGTCATCTCCATACCAGCCTCTATATCAGAGATACGTTTATGGGCATCATCTGCCATATCGTAAGCTTGGTTAAGTTTGATTTCTAAATCTGATGCTATCATTAAACCACCGTAAGTGGCACCTAACACAGGTATAATAATACCAGCGTAACCTATATATTTCCACATAATTATTTCCTCGATTCACGTTTCATAAGATTCTTTAAACTCTTTACGAGGTTATCTTTCTTATGAGACTTTGTATGTTTCATTTCATGTAGTGTTTCTTTTGTGTGTTTTAACTGTACGGCTTTCTTGATGTTACGATCAGTTTTTTGGTTCATGTAACTCCTTAAACGTTTCTACGTGCTGCTAACTCCGCTTTCATTGCATCGTACTTATCTTTACGACGTTTGTCTTCTGCTAACATTTCAGCCTTACGCTTTGCTCTTCGTTGTGCAGCCCATGGACCTACTACGTTAGTGAATATTAAAAATCCGATTACACCATACAAAATGGTTTCTGTTAAATTTGCAAACATATATGCCCTCAGTTGTTCTTCATTGCCAGCCTCAATATCACTTATAGCAGGTTTGTCATCAGGTAATACTGAATCAACTGCTATAGATGTCGCAGCATTGCCCGCGGCTGCTAAGGGACCTGCTATTACGTATGTGACACCAGTCGTTGCTGCTGTCTTAATTAAATTCTTGGGATCTAGTGCGTTGAAACCGCCTAACATACTACATCCACCTAATGAAAGGGCTAATGTGCCCGCTAATATTTTCTCAATCATATATCTATTTATACATCAACGCATCCCACAATGTGAATTCTTTCTTCCCAGGAAGCATTGACTGCCGTGTGCATTTTTGTTGTATCTACCACATAGTGATTTCCATCTGCTGGGTATCTAATGACTTCATCATCTATAACTATAAAGCACTTATCATTTGTTATAAGAGGAATATGTATTCGCATGGTTGGATCTTGATGATATGAATAACAAGTTTTAGAATACATTCTCAATACCCGGGTTCTATACATATTAAGATCTTTTAGTATAGAATTAGTATATGGTATATTAAATAAAGGAATAATAAAATCTTGCTCTTTATGTTTGTCGCGACTAGTAAGTTTTCCAGCACCATAATTATAATCAGTGTAACCTTCTACAGTTTGCAATGGTATTTGGGTATCATATTCAGGAAGTAATTCAAGTTCTAATAGTATTCTTTTAATATTGTAATTTGCCATCGATGAATTCTTCATACTCTTTGTTTATACTTCTGAATAAATCAATCATATCTAGCTGACACCAATTATCTACAAGTCTTTCTCCGTCGCATGTCCAAAAATCCATAACAAACATTCTTGGTTGCTTACCTTCAGGTTTAAAACCAAAGTAATTACCTTTATGAGTACATGCCATACTTGGATGACCCATTAGACCTGCATAGTTTCCATCAGAAAATATAATCTTATTAATTCCTACAGCTCCATCTCTATCTGGAACAAAACTTAAAAACCTTGATTGATGATACTCTTGAAATTCTGCTAATCCTTTTAAATGACCGATAGCAAATGGTCCAACCCAATGCATATGGTCTACATCCCAATGTTTATCCATTTGCATTGAAGGTAGATTAACTCCATCATAGTTACGTAAACCTTTAATCATATTCCACAATACCTGCCAACAATCTTTTTCTGATCTTTCAACGGTAGGATAATGAATTTCTTTTACTCTATCAGGATCCATGCTACTAGGTGCCGCCCAATAAAAGCTTCTTTGCCATGGACACATTCCATTCTTTCCAAGTAATTCTGTTATGTCACAATTAATAAAATGCCCATGAGTATTTTCATGCTCACCTATTTGGAAAGTATAAGTATTATTATCAGGTTTAATGTTTCTCCATTTACGAACAAACGTACCTGTTATATAATATACTCTACCTTTGCAAAATTTATTACTAATAAGCGCATTACTTTTTAGCTTTATAATTTCTGTTTCTTTTACATCATCAAAGCATGCCCAGAATTTATCCCACTCTTTGTCTGTTTTAAATGGGTATGAATAATTAATCATATGTTTTCACCTCAAATTTTAAATAAGTTAATTTAATTTTTATTCTATCAATATCACTATATCCGAATCTTTGTTTCTTTTTATAAACACACCGAACTGTATCGGTATATGTTATATAATCAGGAGGAACATTACCAAATAAATAACTACTCCAATTCTGATCACTAACATCTGTATCATACGAACCTTTATCAAAACCACCAAAGGGACGTAAGTTAAAATCTATTGAATACAGATTACCTTCTTTATCTTTTAAGAACTGCCATCCAAATAACTTGTTATCAATATGTATTTCCTTTGAAAGCTTTCTAATACTATCTTCAACAATATTTTTATCATCGTTACTTATATTAATTGGCGTAACCGATTCTACTGGGCAGTTATCTTCATACATCATAATATGATTATTAAGATGATACCATTTATTTCCATCGCTATAAAAATGACACGATATAATATAGTCTATATCTAAATAGTCTTGTATATAATCTTCAGCCTCTGCCTCATTTCTATTTATAACTCTAAATTTATGACCTCCAGATCTGTCATATTTTACTATTACTTTATCAGATGTATTTGGAACAGTAGGTATATCAAGAGATTTAAATACTCTATCTTGTTCTCTCTTACTTGAAAAGAATTTAATAAGATCTTCAGTAAGAAATGTCTCTAATTTTAATTTAGTATTTAAATCATACTCGAGTTGTAAAAATTCTGGCTGTTCTTTAAAATTAATAATTTGATCTGGAAAAAAATCATAGAAAGTTTTGTCTGATAAATCGTCAACTAATATTGAATTTTTAACTAAAATATCTGAGTTATTCTCATGATTATCAGTATGAATACATAACACATCATGCCCTAATTCTTTACAATAATTATAAACCGGTAGGAGTTTTATCTTTGTGCCTATGATTAATACTTTCATCTTGGTTTATTGGTTGCAAATGTATAATGTACAAATTTTATATCTGGGTGAAATTCATCTATGTTGAGATATTCATTACCAGATTTTTCTTTATATAATTTGTTTATATTAGATTTCCAGGTGTGATCTCCAGCATTGGTCCATCGTGTGAACCATGCATTAGGTAATAGTTTTAGGGTTAGCTGTTCATTAACAGAATCTTCTACAAAGTACTGTTCACCATTCACTGGTCCTATGGTTGTACCATTCTGTATATAATGCTGCTGCCAATACTTTGGATCTTTCATGAACTTATCGAATATGTATTTGCAATCCTTTGGGTAGTACTTAAAGAAGCCACCGTTTAAATGATAGTCATCTCTATTCTGCCACCAATCTGGAGCGCCAATAAACTCTCCTCTCTGAATGGGATAGTCAAAGATCAGTTTAAAGTCGTTCATAAGGATGACGTCGATGTCCATGACACACACTGGGTCATCAATATCGAGATTCATAGGTAACATCTTATTCCATTGAAGCTCAACGCGATTATCAAAAGGTTGCCTTATCCAATGTACGTCATAATCAGATAACTTCTCTTCGATATAATCTTCGTATTCCTCTCCGTATTTTGTTCCTATTCTTACGCAGAATACTTTCATTTTAAAAACTTACCAAACCTCTTATTGATTACATGATACATCTTAGCATTCTCATTAAATACATACCACTTCTCATCTTGTACTTTATGGTGCCAGTCATCATCTAAATAATTAATTTTTATATCGTTCACAATTCTTTTATATGCAAATACTGTTTCATTATCATAGTTAAATGATCTTTGTATATTATGTGGATACATAGATACTTCATCATGCTTTACCCGTGTCATCAATTCAAGTACTTGTTCAAAATGACCAAAGTAATCTAATCGTTTAACCATCTCACTTGAAGCAACCATAATTCCTGTATTGAATACATCCGTGTCAGGTTCTAATCCTATATCACTAAGCATGGCATGGCAATTCCAATACTTACTTGAAGGGTTTCGTATACAAGTATTATAATATTTAACTTCTACATTCTTACCCCACTCAGCTTCTTTATTAGAATCAGCACAACCAAACTCGTCATGCTTTACCACATCAAATATAGATTTAGCAGTATTTGGTATAACATCAAAATCTAAGTAACATACTTCATCATACTTATGTGCATATCTTTTCATAAGTTCATGCTTATAAAAGTTTATTATATCATAGATTGATATCTGTGGATAATTCTTTTTAAAATAACTAACATATTGTTTATAGTCATTATCATATCCGTGTAACACATAATCAACACCTATAATTTTTGCGTATTTTACCTGTCTTGCTTTTAATTTCTTTTTATATTTCGCAAAGTAATCTTTTGTTTGTTTACTCTTATCACTATCCTGCATCTTTCCTTCAGCATTATACCAACCAGGATTATCTAAATCTTCTTTAGGAATATCAATAAAGATAGAAAATATTATACGGCTCATTTTCCTATCACCATATATCGTTCAAAGTCACCTAGATTAAGTGTACCAGCAAAATAAACCTTTTCACTTAATAATGGTTCTACCCAATTAGCAAATTGTATCACATTATCTTGGCAATTGATATGACTATCTAATTCATAAAAATTATTTGTTTGCAATACAACCCATGCATCTTTGCGTTTGCTCTTTATAAACTTCTCTAATATCTCAGGCTCTACGTGCTCACACGAAGTTGATATGATTGCTGAGTATTCACTTAAGTCACGAGATGTCATATCCTCCGTGGTAAAGTTTATATCATCATCATGGAATAGTCTCCAACCAAAATCTTCACACTTAGGATCTATATCACCGCTTGTTATATTTAAACCTTCATTTTGCCATGCATCTCTTATTATATGTGATAGTAAACCATACCATCCACCGCCTACATAGAATGACCCATTGTCATGATTATACAATTTATAAAATTCATCTACCAACCACAGCTTACTCAACCAATGATTTTTATCTACTGAATGTATAAGATCTTTAATGCGATATATGTCATTGTCTCCGTACATTGATTCATCATATACGGTTTCTATTAATTTAAGACATCTATTTAATATTTGCGGATTCAAAGTTTACCTCTTCATATGTCATTATTGCAGGTTCATAATCTATTTCTTTTTGGTATTTATATGACTGGATATAAGTATGTGGAAATGTATTGTAACTATAACCCTCATGAACTATGTATCTATCTATACCTTTATATTTGCGTAGGTAATAATCTTTATTAGTCATAAAAGATTCCCACATTTCTGTATGGTTACCTGCTGTCCATGTTATAACACCACTTGCTATTCTTACATCATAATTAGTAGCTCTATTATATATTGGATCTGATTTCCATGGGCAATCAAGTATAGTTAACTTATCAAACTCAACTTGATCTAAAACTTTGAATGGATCATTTTTGATTACAGTGTCTATATCAAAGAACATACATTTTCCCTTAAGAGGAAATTCAGATGAAAACATTCTTAATTTATTCCACCATTTTTTAAGTGTAGGATATGAAGGTATTAATATTACCTTAATATTTTTATTTAAACCCTCTGGATTATCTGTATAACAGTGATATGAATATTTTGAATTATATTCAATTAGATTATTATATAGTGCATTAACATCATCACTGGAATACTTCGTACCCCACTTCACAAAAATCACATTCATTTTTTACTTCATAACTTTCTGCAGGTATGATACTACTTCAATTAAAGTTTTAGCCTTACGTATTTCTTGTTTTAGTTTTGTATCTTTAGATTTTTTAACATTATCTAATTCCATTACAGCTAGCTTAGCCTTAAATACTGTATCTTCATCTTCATTCTTATCTATTATAGAACCTATAATATCAGTTACTGCAACATTAACAATATTTTCAATTGTTGTTGGATTTTCTTTAAGCCACTCTTGAGCTGCAGCTGCAACCGCTGTATCATGCTGAAGACTAGCCGCTCTTTTATATCCAGCTGTTTCTTCTTGGATACGTTCTAAATCCCATCCAGCTTTTTCTAAATCTTGATAATCAGTTGAATCTTTATCATATTCTAATATATAAGCATGAGCTTTTTCATCACCTTTAATAGTATGAAGTACTTCAATTGTTGTATGTTCATCATTAATAAACCTTGCAGTTATTACATTCTTCTTAGTAAACATTATACTCTCCTTGCTTTCAAATAATATGTGGCTTCTGTAACCACGGAACCATTAGGGAATTCTTGTGCTCTATAATCATCACCAACTTGATTTGTTTGATAATTACCCGAACCATTTAATTTAGTATTTGCCATACCAGTTCCTAATGTCGTACCTGCTCCACCAATAAAGTATCTTAATTTATTAGATGTTAAATTCACTGATGTATATCTTATTACTTCTTTTAAAACAGCATCGAGCTCTGCTGCTGTATATTCTTTTAAGTTTTGATTTGAATCAATGTATAATGGTGTTGGTGCTGTAACAGCTGTACCATTGGCCCTATGAAGATAATAACTTGTTATAGTTTGTGGTTGATCAAGTGTTTCCCCTATACCACTTGCAGTGTATGCAGCCGTATTAGCTCTTGTATCAATAAACACCGGAGTTGAAGATACTAATGTATATCCACTTGGAGGTGTGGTAGATGTATGGATCTTATATGGTTGTGCAGATGGAATTAATTCACTTGCTCCATTTGATGCAAGACTAACAAATGATTCATACATATCTGTAAGAGACATTGCTTTAATATTACCTGAGTCATAATACACAGGAAATCTTATGTTATTCGTATCTGCTGGAGCTGATAACGAAGTCGTTGCCTCATTAATTTTATCATATGCAACAGTAACAACACTTGGTTCAGCTGTAGCTGACTCAGCAGGAAATGCTGTACTTGAATTTGACATAGCACCAGCTTGCATTCTTGTATCATTTATACCAGTTAATGAACCACTATTTGCAACAACAGATAATGTTACAGAAGGATCTGTCAAATAAAGATAGACCATCCTCGATATGATATTACCAGTATCTGTGGATGACATCTCCTTTAGGTTTGTACTATCTAATTTTAGTGGTGTTCTTATAGCCATACTATTATTTATACACTATCGAGCGTTACTATATTTAAAAGGTGTTTCTGCAAATGCGAAGTAGATGAATCCACGACCATTTGTGTTTGTCCAGCCACCATTTCCTCTTGCTTTAAAACCGTTAGACAACATATCAATTTCATTGTCGTTTATTACATTTGATTCAGTAGCAGTATTATTTGCTCTTAAAGCATTATGAGCAACATTGTCAATGTCACGCTGGTCATCAAACATTACCCATTCACCTGATGCAGTATTTGTTTTTATCATCACAAAAGCTGGTCTGAACCCTGTGTACACAAATGTACCATCAGTAGAACCATTACCAGTATATTTTCCAGCTTTAGAGTAGCCATCTTTATTTGCCCAACAATACATAATGTAGTCTTGGCCTACTCCATCAGCAAAAGTATTAGTCATTGCACCATTTCCTAATTTAACAACACTTGTAGTTGGCATATCATCACTAAGATGCGTTGAGTAAAAAGGTCCACCTTGCGCTCCAGTATTATCTAACTGTAAACCTTTATCTGCTCCTAAAGCATTAGGGAAAAAACAATTCCAAGATTGTGTAGTTAAACTTTTAATAAATATTGCATCAGGAACAACACCTAAATGATGAGGTACTTGCATTCCATCAGTACCGTTTCCAGTATATTTTATTATTGAAAATCCAGCATCAGTATTAACAGAGCCTGTGTAAGATTGAGCAGTTCCAGAACCAGATGAGTTACCTGATACAGATGTTCCAGCTTTCCAGTTCCAAGCTACAAAAGGATAAGTATTTTCATTTACTGCGTGTTGTGTACCTACAGTAAAACCGTTACTGTCAAAAGTTTTTAATCTTTCTGAATTAGTAGCTTGAGCATCAGTAGCATTAGTATATAAATATTTTGTAGCGCCTCTGACTGAATCATAAACATTATGGTCATAGGCTTGAGTCCTCATTTTAAGCCAAACTAAATCTGGCTGAAAACCTACAGAGATTGCATTAGAAGAACCAGTACCAGTATAAAGCACAGTATTAAAATGCTCACTAGGTACAACAGCTACATCAGGTAAGTTCTTTGTACATAAAGCTAAGAAACCTGTAGGTGGTGTGTAGTAGAAGTCACCTATGTCATTACCATCTTGATTGCCTTGTGCTGTCTTGTTACCAGCGAATGATGAATCTTGACCGAAGTTGACTACATATGTTAATGTTCCTGAACCAGATGTTGTAGCAAAAAAGAAATCTGTACCTGTTACACTAGATTGTGAAGGATTAGCTGCTGTGGCAGGATTACCTGATTCATCCCAAACACCGTTTACTCCATACCAAATTTTACCAGCATCGGCATCAAAAGCTACCATACAAATATCTCCAGCATCCCAATCTTCACCATAAGACCCTCCAGCGTTATTATGATAAAGCCTAGGAGTATTATTAATTTTTGCCCAGCTTCCAGAAGTACCCCCTAAATTACCACCGTATATTCCAGTACTTGATTCATTTGCTATTCCAACTCTAGTATAAGAACCTGATACACAATAAAATTCTGCATACCATTTCCCACTTGACATTGCCATTGAAGAAATATTTGGAACTTGTCCACCAGCTGCGTGTTTCAAATTACCTTCTGAAAAAGTTCCTGTTGAAGGAGCGTGAAGTGGATTATAAGTAGCAAAGTTATTCGTAGGACTATCAACAGATATATCTGACTCTGTTAGATTATTACTTGTCCAGTCATTATTGTTACCACTTTGATCTAGCCAGTATGCGTACTCTCGTTTGTCAGCGAAAGCCATATAGATGTAAGTACCACCATTACTATTAATATCAGCTAAATTTGCTAATAAATTAAATCCAGTAGATGTAAAATTAAATAATGAGCTTGAAGCCTCTGTATCATTTGTATTAGCTTGAGAATATTTATTTATAGGGTTACTAGGATTTCTTGTGTTATCTACCATCACCCAACCACCAGTACTATTAGTTCTCTTTACCATTAGAAACGCTGGTGCGAATCCTGTTGTTACACTTAACGAGCCATTGGTTGTAGCATCACCTGTATAACTTCCAAACTTACTATACCCAGTTACACTATGGAAACAGTAGGCTATAAATGTTCCACTACTTTGATTAGTTGCTCCTGAATTACCAAAAGTAATAAGAGAGTTAGATGGAGCAGTATCATTCCAAGCACCAGCATCATCAAAGGGAGCATCAGTAGTATTTAATTTTGCCTGCCAATGACCAAGAGTTCCAAAATCTTTATGATATACAAACCAACTTTGTGATGAACTTCTGCGTTTAACTATTATCATTTCAGGAACGGAAGATAATCCGTGACCAACCGTAGCACCAGCAGTACCTGTACCAGTATAAGAAACTATACTCTGTCCATAAGTAGTATTTGCTTTAACCCTTGAGTCTATTGAGCCAGTATCGTTATAATCTGAAATACTATCCATACCACCAGCAAATGCCATATAGATGTAGGTTACACCATTACCATTAGAGCCAGTATTATTAGTTTTAAGTTGAAACCCTGTATCAGTAATTTCTATTTCTTGTCCAGTTCCTTCTGCGTTAGTTCTATTTACGAATAAAAGAGAATCAGTTGGGTTAAGTGGGTCACGAGTGCTGTCATACATATTCCAATGGTCAAGATTAGTAGGTTTCAAAATAACCATAGCTGGTCTAAAACCTAGCGTTACTGTAGGTCCTGTAGAAGAACCGTTACCTACGTAGCTAGAAATCTTGCTATAACCTGCTACACTATGAAAACAATATGCTATGTAATCACCACCACTTTGATTTGTAACAGCATTAGTTGCATTTATTGTAAATACTGAACTGGTAGGTGCGGTATTATCAAATACAGTTGCTCCTGTCGCAGCTGCATCTACATCTTGCATCTGAAAATATTTAGTTGTGTCGTATTCGTGTTGTGCTACCCACGCTCCTACAGCATCGGTATGTTTAACAATTACCATCTCAGGGGCAGAACTTAGTCCGTGTCCTACTGTTGGACTACTACCACTACCAGTACCAGTCCAAGCAACGATAGATTGTCCATAAGTAGGGTTCGCCATAACAGTTGTATTAATATCACCTGTTGTATTGGCAACACTTGTGCCACCCATATCCCAACCCCACGCTACATATTCTTCAGCATTAGTATTTACACTTTCGTGGGAACCTAAAGAAAAACCATCAGGGTCAAAAGATGTTATTTTATTAGTAGCGTTATCTCCAGCATCAGTTGCATTTGGAAATATTTGTTTGTCTACACCTCTAACTGAATCTGTAAGTTGATGCCAATCAGTTGTATCTCTATTTTTAATCCAAGTTAAATCTGGCTTAAAACCCATACCTGTAATATTTAAAGCACTGCCACTACCTTCGTAGGCAACACAACCAAAACCAGTAGGTGTATCAGCACCCATATCCCAGCTCCAAGCTACCATACTAGCACCTGAAGTATTAATAGCACCACCCGTACCTACTACAAAGCCATCAGGAGCATAAGCACCTATGTTTACATTTGGTGCAGCATCACCTTCAGCAGCACTATCATTTGGATACAATTCGTGTCTTACTATAGAATTACTAAGAAGATGCCACGCTGCAGAATCTCGTCTTTTATTCCATACTAAATCAGGCTTAAATCCAGTGCCACCTATATATTGACTAGCACCAGTACCCTTATAAAGAACCGTACTAAAACCTTCTACTGAATAGTCTTGTTTAAACGGTAGGTAGAATCCATTAGTACCATAAGAGCCTGAATACGCAATAGGCTTCCATTCACCGTAGTCACCTGTTTCTCCGAAGTCTGCTGGAGTTCCAACAACGCCATCAAGAAAGTTTACTTCTGTTATATAGCCTTCAAGTCCGTGTTGGTTATAGGCTTGATATTCAATAAGATTATGTTCATTTGTATGGTTAAAATTTCCATCTCTATTTTGAGCAGGATATGTTTCTGTAGCAAAAGCAGTTATTCTAGTACCATTAACATAAATTTTTGCTCTATTAGAGGCTGTAGCTTGAGTTGTATCGTGAACAAAAAGTAAGTGCATCCAAGAACTAGCATCTCTAAATACTTGAGTTGTTACTAAATTACCATCGGATTCAGTATTAAATGCCCAATTTATTTGAGAAGCACTATTAAAAACAATATAATCACTTGGCACACTAAATATTGCTTCTGTATTACCAGAAACTTGTGAACGCTTTACCCAACAGCTAAAAGTCCATTCTTTACGATTACCCCCAGTAGCAGGAGTTCTCGATAAATTATTTGGACCCGCCCTAGAAGATTTAAGACTCTGCTCTAACTCGTAAGCCTCTCCAGACTTATACATCCATTGCGGTGATCCGAAAGCCATTATGCGAAAGCCAGTTGAGGTGTTCCTAGTAGTATCCTATTTGATGCGACAACCAAATAAGGAACTAAATCGGTTGCACTTGCTGTTGATGTGAGTGTAAGACCTGCCGCTGCAGCTGTTTCGTAATCTGTTCCTAAAGCTACCGTGCGGCTCCCCGTACCATCCTGTATAAATGCTATAAATCCACTTTGTCCTACAGCTTCCGTTGAAGGATTAGCTAAAGTAACGTTACCAGTTAATGTTAATACAAAGTTTTGGTTAGCAGCAAAATCTAAAGTAATTGAACCTGAATTAGATGTATCTGTATCTGTTTTAGCTGTAACAGATGCATTAAATGTTGCTTTACCACCGTCAGACATATCTAACGATAATGCTGTTATAGTTGAACCGCCGTCATTACCTTTAAAAAGTATATCTTTATCTGATGTATCAGACTTAATAATCATATCACTATTTGAATTAGATATACGACCTATTGCGTTTCCAGCATTTTTAATAAGAACAGCACCTTCTGAATCTAAGCTTAAGTCGCCAACAGTATCTATTGTAAAAGCACCTGCATGAGCAATATTACCTGTCATAGTACCACCAGCTAATGCTAAAGATCCTGTAGGAACACCATTAATATAACTTGCTGCAATAGTATCACTAGTTGCAAATTCTCCAAGTGAACTTACATCTGATCCTGAGAATATCGCCTTTACAGGTACTTTATTTGCCATTATGCTACTCCTATGTTATCTTGTGTGCCATCGGCTTTAAAGAACGGAAACTCACCATTAGTAACTGATATTGCATCATAGTTACCATCTGCCTTATAAAAAGGAAAATTAATAGCTGATATTTTAGATCCTGCAATACCTGCAGTTGTGCTCACATCAGTGTTCGTGATGGTGCCATCCTTTATACCATTTGTTGTTATTCTATCTATTGCCATATGTATTATTTATATTAAAGTGATTGTGCATTGATCATATTTTGGTATGCAGTTTTCACATCAGCGGTCCAAGATGCATTACATATTGCTTGTACTCTGGCATCTTCAGCACTAATATCTGTATCTTCCCAAGAGCCACTATCTTTATTACAAGGTGATATAGTGTGCCTGTGAAATGATGAACTAAGTTGTACTCCATCTTCCATTATTCTTGTTGCTGTTCTTACTTGTACTTGTCCTAATTCTAGGACTTCTATCTTGTCTACTACTGTTTCTTTTGTTAATGCCATTGCTTTCTCCTATTGTTAAATGTCCGTTCTAAGAATCCACTTAGAATAATTAAGTTGTTTTATAAGTAGCAACACAATAAAAATGTGGGTCACTACCTAATGTGTTATGTTTTTGAACAGTCCAACTTGATGCGTTAATCATGTGATACATATGAAATTCATTACCATCAGCACCTCTAATAAGATTTAATGGATTGGATTGTCCGGGCTGATAAGCTATAACTGTTCCTACAGTAGCTGTTCCATCTTGAGTAAAGGGAAGTGACCTAATTGTTATATAGGCATTTGTAGATTTATCAGTAAAATCTTTTAAAGTAAAAGTTAAAGTGCAAACGTTACCAATTTTTGTATATTCACCAGCTGCTGCACCTATAGTGCCATTAGCTACAGTTGGAGTAAAAGTACCTTCCTCATAGTCATCGAGGGCATTGGCTGCTGCTGTTCCGCCTAATTTGATTGAAATACCTGAAGTGCTTGCATCAATACTGCCGACACTTGAGCCTTGTCTAGCAAAGTTAATTATAGTTCCATCACTAGTATTTCTATTTAAGCCAAGTGCATAACCGCCTGTACGACTAAGATAACCTGTACCTGTGTTTTCAAAATGTTGACCTGTAGCTGTATTGCCTTGTCCAGCATATAGTGTAGTGCCTCCCATTGTCACTTGTTCATTACTGTCAATAGTAATAGCTGTAGCATCAGCTGCTGATGTAATACCTGCAACACTTGTATCTGTATATGTGATCTCCCATGCAGATCCATTATACTGATTAATTTCGGATGTAGTAGTATTCCAAATAATAGCTCCAGTCTCAGGAGAAGAAATTGCATTCCTCTCTGTCGTGGTTAGATTTGGTATCTGTATTCCTTTTGCAGGATCTAGTTTAACTGTTGCCATAATTTACCCCGTTATCTCCATAAGTGTTATTGTTAATCTCCGTTACTTGATTTTATTGTACTTATTTTATTCTCCAACCAAATACTACCAATTCTTTATCATTATTGTTATCTCGTATTCTTAAAGTTGTTCCTGAAGGATTAGACCAATCTATTGTGCTTGTTTGACTAGCGTGTGAAAGAGATGTAATTGATGAACCATCACTAACAACATAACCAATTTCAGATTGTGCTGCACCTGTTACAGTTACAGAAACAAATATGTAAGTGCCAGCAGTTGATAAATTAAAATCTTGATTTTGTGCATCTGAAGAACCAAAAAGGTCTGATACGCTTCTAGGATAACTTGTTATATTTGCACTACTATTTATGTCAGCATCTACAACTGTTCCGTCTTGTACTTTATCAATTCCTGTTGCACCACTAATCGTTGTTCCCATCTCTTATTCCTTATGGTTTAGGGTTTGCGTCTTTTACAGCTTTAATTGCTTTGTGCCACTCACCTGTAGCATCTAACTTACCAGCAGTCATATCGTGATATAACTTATCTAGTTGTTCTGCAATTGCTTCATAAGCTGTTGCCCTTGTTCTTTGGTATGCGTTACCATCATAGACACCTTGCAATCTGGTTACTTCATTAGATAACTCTAATGCTGTTGGCTCAGTTTGTCCTGAATCTAACCACTCTAAAGTGTCACCTCTCAATACCCATTCAGCACCGGGCTTTAGGGATTGTAAGGCATCTGTTGTTGACATTTCATTTGCCATTTTTTACTCCTGTTAAAATTAAATTAATCATCTTTGTATTTCTGTTACATAAAGGGTGCTTTTACCATAGGTGCTATTAAAATTTATACTGTAACCTGAAACTTTAGATTTTGCTTGTATATAATATCTAACTGTTCCAGAAGATGCTCCGTGAGTATCTAAATATGCAATAGGTGTTACCCACATATATCTATCGTTTATATGTGTTACATAAGCACCTGCAGTATATCCGTGCCCGTTCCCATCATCTCTAAAGCTTTCATATACTAAAGTATCTGTACCACCAACAACTTTTCTTATTCTAAAATCTGTAGAACTCCAATTATCAGCTGCGTGATTATCAATATAATGATGTATATTTGCTTGAACTAAATATTGACTTGAAGAACTCTTTGGAGTCATAGTTATACTTAAATCAGTTACATCTACGAAAGATGTTGTTTGAATACTAAGAGTGCTATTAAAATTTGTTTGTAACCAACCAATATCTAACACACTACCCGCTGGCATTTGTGCAGCGCCTAATGCTGGCAAACTAGCTGTTGTCATTCCCGATAGCTGATTCTGTAAGGCTATAGTACCTGTGCCATCATTTGTTTGTATTGTATCTACTTTAAGCGTTGATGCCATTATTGTGCTACCTCCATAAGAGTAATTGTTGACTCTGCTTGAGCTTCTTGTGCTGCAATAGTTCCACCAGAACCACCTGCATCGGGGTTAGCAAATGTGGTTTTGTATGTTGTTGCACTTGTAGTTGATGGACTATCTAAATAAGATGTACTTGCTGTTGCAGCATATAAATTCATAGCCGTTTGTGTAAAACCAAGAAATCGTGCAAATATTGATATATTTGTAGAGCCTCTTAATAAGTAAATTGTTATATCATTGTTAGCATAATTAGAGTACTTATGCAGACCATTTTGATGCACTTGTACAAGAATTTTACTTGTAGAAAATTTAGGTGTAATTGTTGCAGTTAGCCCAGTGTCAACGTGAGTTGTACTACTCATTGCAACTTTTGTAGTAGTAGAAGCATTAACAACTTGTACTATATGTCCAGCTGGCATATCCAAATCATAGCCAGTTGGTGCAGAAATTCCTTTTACTTTTAATGTACTCACACTATACTCCAGTTCCCATCAACTGTTACGGTATAACCATCAGCTATTTCTATAGGTCCAGCACTCATACCATTAGTTGTAGAAGCTATAGTGATATTCTCACTAATAGTCTGTGCATTGGTCCTGATCACATGAGAAGTACCTAATGCAGGCCCAGCCTTTGCAGCTGTAGCAATCATGTCATCATCTACTATACCATCAGGTAATCCACCTGTTGAGATTCCTGTTATTGTTCCGCTACCATTAACTACTATTGACATTTATATCTCCTATCCTACAATTACCCATTCAGATCCTGCTGGAACTGTAACACTACCTGAACCAGATATTGTTATTGCTCCACCACTCACTCCGTTATTGTTACTACTTATAGTATATGCAGATGTTATTTCATTTGCATGCTCATAAATTGCTTGAGTCGATTTGTTATCGGCTAAGTTATATGATACACTGTTTATACTAAATGTTCCGTCTCCGTCTATTACTACTGCCATTCTCTACTCCTATGGTTTTGGAAACTCAGACTTAATAGCTAATATGGCATCCTTGTGTGTAGTAGTGCCATTAATAGAATCATCGCTGATTAATTCAAATTGATTTAACGCATCGTATTTAGCTTTCCTAGCTCTAGCATAAGCCAAGCCATCATAAACACCTTGCAGTCTAGTAACTTCAGCATCTATTTCAGATGTTGTTGGTTCAGTCTGTTCTAAGTCTAGCCAATTTATTACATCGTCTGACCAAGAAAACTTTGCATTAGGCTTTAATGACATTATAGCATCTATTTTATTTATTGTTCCTATCATCCAGCTATCTCCATTAATGTTAAGTTTGATTTTCCACCTTGTCCATTAACTCCAACTGAATTTGCGTTATAGTTAATAATGTAAAGAGTGTAGGTTATTGCTGATGTTGTGTTTGGTGACACAAGTCCGTGTGTTGTTACATAGTGTGAAAACTGACCAAATGTTTGTTGAGTATAGTGAGATGAATAATTTACAGCTGAATTAGAATGTAGTTCAGTTGGGGAAGATGTTGTTCCACCAGCGATTGCTTGTTGAAATCGATGAGCATAACCACCATCACCTGCAGTATTTTGAATATACATCTGCCCACTCCACATAAGTAATATTTTACTTGAAGTTGCAGATGGTGTAATTGCTAACTCTACAGACGTAGCTGTCCAAGTAGCAGTAGTTACCCCCGTGCCTGTACTTGTATTCATATTAACTACTTGCAATACTTTACCGCCACCAGGTAAGTTAGTTAAGTTAGCACCACTAATAGCAGGTAGTGTACCAGTAATATTAGCTGCTGGTATAGCAGTTAAGTTAGCACCACTAATAGCAGGTAGTGTACCAGTAATATTAGCAGCTGGAATAGCTGTTAAGTTTGCTGCACTAATTGCTGGTAAAGCACCAGTTAATTTAGATGCAGCAATACCAGATATATGAGCATCATCAACTGCACCTGAAGCTATATGCGCAGAGTCAATTGTGTTATTAGCTATCCTAGCGGCAGCTATTGAACCTGTTAGTTTGCTGGCATCTAATGTATCAATGTCAGCACTAACTACCGTACCATCTTGTACTTTATCAATTCCAGTATTTCCATTGATATTAGTTGGCATTGATTACTCCTTAATCAGCTACTAAACTTACAAAGGCAGGATCTGCTTCATCAGTAGGGTTAGCAGTAAAGTGTGTACACATATCGATCTCTCTAGCACTTGTTGTTGTAGCTGGTCCATAAGTCACCGTACCATCTTCAGCAGTATTCTTAACCTTCCTTGTCTCAGTATGAGGTTTATTTTCATAAGCCATAACTCCAGCTAAATCTGTTAATGCTGCAATGGCAGTCTTAATAGTTTCATGTTCGCTATACAAAGTTGTAGCATAAGTAGCTATATTAGAAGGTACTGCTGTACCACCTTTAGCTGCTCTACTCCAATACCAATCAATAGCATCATGTCTACTAGCTACCGCTGAATTAGCTTTTGCTAACATACCAGTTTTAAGTGTAGCTACATCTCTAGCAGTGCCAGCATATGTTCCTACTACTTCATCTCCTGATGTATCTACTGTATAAGCTCCGTCCCAATAATATCTTGAATCAGGTTTTACTTCACGATAAGGCTTGATTCCTAATGCAGTAAGTTGTGCACTATCGCGAAAGATTGCTTTCGGATAGAGAACATCACCTATCTCCATTGCCTTAGGTGTTTTTATAATTTGTGAATTATAATACCACATTGTTATCTCCTATTGTTATTAACTATATTTATATAAAAATTATCTCGCGTTACTATATTTAAAAGGTGTTTCTGCAAATGCTAAGTAGATGTAAGTTGCATTATTTTCATTAGTGTTGTCATCAGTTGTCCGTATTTTAAAACCATTTGAAAAGAAATCTTTTTTACAATCAGCAGATGGGTCTGTATATTCGCCAGCACTATCATTAGCAAATATAACTTTATCAACTACATTACTAGGACTTGATTTATTATTTGCTACCATCCAATTTCCAGTACGACTTGAAGGCTTTATCATCACATAAGCTGGTCTGAATCCTGTGTACACAAATGTACCATCAGCATTACCATTTCCAGTATATGAACCGACCTTAGAATAGCCATCTACTGAGTGGAAACAGTATGCAATTATGTTATGACCGCTTCCGCTTACATCTGCATTAGTACCTATTGAAAAAACTGTAGATGTTGGTGCTGTAGAATTAAATTGAGTAGGTGCGTTTGTTTCAGCGTTAGTTAAATTTAATGGTACATACTTTGCCCAATCTGTTAAACCATCAGCACCTACAATCCAATAAGAACCATCACTACGATTTTTAGCTATAACCATCTCAGGTGCTTTAGATAAACCGTGACCAACCGTAGCATTAGCACCCGTACCCGTATAACCAACAATACTAAACCCAGCATCTACATTAGCACTAACTGTAGAAGTTATAGAGCCATTAGTATTAGCAGAGCCACTACCGTTTGCTTTCCAGTTCCAAGCTACATAAGTATCATTATTTGCATTTGTATGTGCATTATTTCCAGTTGTAAAACCATCAGTATTAAAGGCTGTTAAATATGTACTAGAAGTTGATTCAGCACCAGTTTGGTCGCTTGATATTCTTTTACTAGTTCCTCGAACTGCATCAATCCAAACGTGACTTGCTGCTGCATTTCTTCTTTTAAACCAAACTAAATCTGGTTGAAAATTAACACCTGTAATTGCGTGTGTACTATTTCCATCACCAGTATAAAGCACAGTATTAAAATGCTTACTAGGTACAACATCTACATCTGGCAAGTTCTTTGTACATAAAGCTAAGAAGCCAGTTGGAGGAGTGTAATAAAAATCACCTATCTCATTACCATCTTGATTGCCTTGTGCTGTCTTGTTACCAGCGAATGAGGAGTCTTGTCCAAAGTTAACTACCCACCTATCTGTGTTTCCATAACCTGAAAAGAAAGCACCGTGTTGACCGCTTAGACTTGAATACGCTGTACCTTGAGCAGAATTATTTTTATAAAATGCTAATGTTCCGTTATCAGCATCATAAGCGACACCAATAATATCATTTACTGCGTAAGTACCTCCAGCGTAACTTTGGTCACCGCTTGTTCGATGGCTTCTTGTAGTTCCATTATTAATATAAACATAACCTTCAACTGCTGCACCTGAATCAAATGGCGCACCAGATATATAACCAGTTTGAGATATACCAATAGATGCTAAATTTGCACCATCAGTAAATTGAAGAAATGCTTCCCAATACCATTTTCCAGATGATGGCATTATAGATGAGCGAGTCATTCCATTATCAGCTAAATTAAATTTAAGATTACCCTCGCTTAATGTTACTGCGCCATTATTCATTTTAGATAGAGGGTTCATCGTAGCAAAGTTATTCGTAGGACTATCAACAGATATATCTGACTCTGTTAAGTTGTTTGAAGTCCAGTCATTATTGTTACCACTTTGATCTAACCAGTATGCGTACTCTCGTTTGTCAGCGAAAGTCATATAAATGTAGGTTTTACCACTACCATTTATTTCACCGTCAGCAGTTTTAGGAATAAATCCTGTGTCTGTAAATCTAATATCTAATGTTGTGTTTTCAACAGCATTAGTATTTGCTAACATATGTCTTGATGAGTTTGTACCAGCAGTTGTGTTATTCCTTATATTATCCCAAATTCGCCAATCACTAGTATGAGATGTACACTTAATCATAATGAATGCTGGTCTAAAGCCTAATGTTACTGTAGCACCTGAACTTGAACCATTACCTGTATAACTTCCAAACTTACTATACCCAGTTACACTATGGAAAGCGTAGGCTATAAATCCAGTATTATTAGCGTTTACTTCACCGTGACCTCCTATTGTAAATACTGAATTTGTAGGTGATGTATCATTCCAAAACTCATTACTATCAGCTTTAGCAGCTGTTGTATTTAACTCTAATAAATGAGTATTACCTATTGATGTGTGATAAACCGCCCAAGCATTAGCACCTCTGCTTCTTACAATCATCATCTCAGGAGCAGAACTTAACCCGTGACCAACCGTAGCACCAGCAGTACCTGTACCAGTATAAGAAACTATACTCTGTCCATAAGTAGTACTTGCTTTAACATAACTAGGTATAGTTCCAGTTGTATTGTGGTCTGCTATTGAATCTAATCCGCCCGCAAACGCCATATAAATATAAGTTTGCCCGTTTGCATTACATTCACCGTCAGTTGTTACAAGTTGAAAACCTGTATCAGTAAATTTAATTCCGAATTGACTTTCTGCAACTGTACTATTAGCTTTTAATACATTTCTTAAATTAGCACCATTAGAAAATTTATCAAATGGACTTCTTACATTATCAATAATATTCCAGTTTTCAGCTTGAGTAGAACTTTTTAACATAATGAATGCTGGACGAAAGCCTAATGTGACAGTTGGTCCTGTAGTAGAACCGTTACCTGTGTAACTTGAAATCTTGCTGTAGCCTGTTACACTATGAAAACAGTAGGCTATAAAGCCATCTGTGTCATTTGTATCGCCACCAGTTCCAACACTAAATACAGATGCTGTCGGTGATGTATTGTTCCAAGAGCCACTATCTGTAGCTTCTGTAGCAGTTGTATCTAATTTTAATTTTTTTGTATTACCTAAACTGCTATGATAAACACCCCAGCCTCTACCAGTATCATCTCTACTTTTAACAATAACCATTTCAGGAGCAGAACTTAGTCCGTGTCCAATAGTTCCTGAATTTCCTACACCACTACCAGTATAAGAAACTATGCTCTGTCCATATGTAGTATTGGCTCTGACTTGTGAACTAATGCTACCACTTGTATTAGTAACAGTAGTGTTGCCCATATCCCAAGCCCAAGCTACATAATCGTTGCTTGAATCGTTTACATAGCCTATACCAGAAGTTCCTGTAGCAACACTAAAACCATCAGAATTGGTTTTACTTACATTGCCATATTTATATAGTCCTTCATTTTTATCAGCATTAGGATATAAAGCCTTTCCATCTCCTAGTCCTCTTACTGTATCAAACATAACGTGATACTCACTAGCAGTTCTTTTCTTAATCCATACTAAGTCAGGCTCAAAGCCTAATGACAAATCTCTAGAACTACCATTACCTTTATAAGTAACACAACCAAAACCAGTAGGTGTATCAGCACCCATATCCCAGTTCCAAGCTACATACTTATGTGAAGCACTGTTTTGATTACCATCTGTAGTTTTTATTATAAAACCATCGTTTGCACTTGCTACTCGACCATTAGTATCTTCTGCATCAGTAGCATTAGCTTTTAGTTGTTTGTTATATCCTCTAACAGAATCATATAGAACATGATTATCTGCTGTAGTTATAGGCTTTATCCAAGTAAAGTCAGGACGAAAACCAGATCCTCCAATATAAGTTGGATTAACGCCAGTACCTTTATAAACAGTTGTACTAAAACCTTCTACTGTATAGTCATTCTTAAACGGTAGGTAGAATCCATTATTTCCATAAGAGCCTAAATATTCTTTAGGCTTCCATTCACCGTATGTACCTGTTTCACCAAAGTCTGCTGGAGTTAGTTGTTGTCCATCTATAAAGTTATACTCTGCTAGGTAGCCATCTAAATATCTACCAAAACCACTATCTTGAGAAGCACCAATAGCGTAAGTATTTCCATCTTTAAACAATGTTTGGTCTACATTATCTGGATAAGTTTCAGCAGTAAATTCTGTAACTTGTTCTCCATTTACATAAATTTTAAGTCTATTTGATGAAGTGCCTTGAGTAACATCTATAGCTATTAAAATATGCATCCAAGCACTTGGGTCACGATATGTAGCAGTAGTTTTTATATTAATACTCCCCGAAGAAGAGTGTGGGTCATACATATTAATATTTCCATCTGTATGTAATCTAATATATGTTCTATTACTACTATCAGTATAACTACCAAAAAGACTCTGGTCTGCTCCAGTCAACCCACAAGGTTTAACCCATACAGAAAATGTACCTATTCTTGCAGATGTTGGTGTTCCCGCTGTCCAAGTTAAATAAGCTGAGTCACCATCATTAAACTTTAGACTCTGCTCTAACTCGTAGTCATCCGCGCTAGATATTGCAGTTGATTGTATTAATGCCATGTAAAGATCCTATGTATAAGCTGCCGAATTAGTCATGTAAACGTTAGTACCATCTGAAAAATAAGACAGTAAGTATGTACCTGCTGTGGATACAGTTCCTAAAAGTTTTGCATCTACTTTAGTATTAGCATGTGCTGATACTGTATGTCCACCTGAATTAATAAGTAGTATGTTTCCAGACTGTGCAACAATACTTGTAAATGTTAATGTAAAGTTACCTGATGGTGTACACTTAAAGTTATTACCAGCAGACATAGCAAATGATCCATCGTTGTCTGTAGTAATTGTTCCTATTGCATTAGCTGATACGGTCACTGTTCCTGTTATAGTACCACCCGCTTTAGGTAGTGATGCATTTGCTACTCCACTCACCACATCAAGTTCTGCTTGAGTTGCTGTGTCAGCCGCTAGTTTCGCTGCTGTGATTGTACCATCAGCAATTCTTGCAACCGCTATTGTTCCTGTTAAACTGGCAGCTGGCAATGTCTTACCAGACGCCATCGTAACGCTGTTATTTAATATTAGATTAGTAGAACCATCAACGGATTCTAACTGATCTACTTTTATTTTCGCTGCCATGTTTTATATCTCCTGTTTAAATGACTGTCCAATTACCTGCAACAGTTACGGTATATCCGTCTGCTACAGTGATTGGCCCAGCACTCATTCCGTTTGTAGTACTAGGTATTGTTATGTTCTCGCTAATCGTTTGTATATTTGTTCTTATTATTCCGTTTGCTCCTAATGTAGAAGGTAAAACACCTGATGCAATCTTTGCTGCCGTGATAGCATCATCTTTTATATGTGATGTATCTACCGTATCATTAGAAGGTGTACCAATATCTACACTCTGCCCTAAGTAGACTCCCCAAAATGTATCAGTTGAAAGTGGAGCCGAACTGAATACTATATTTGTGGCGTTTACTAAAAATCCGTTTGCACCAGCATCATCTGGTTGCTGTATAACACCTGATATATTTATAACTAATTGAGATGACTTTGCAGGAGTCATCGCTACACCACCACTAGTTAAAGCAAATGTTGTTGTTGATCCGTTAAAGCTACCGGATATATCATCAAGTGATTGATAATTACCTACGTTAGCTGGACTATTTCCTATATATGGCATTATGCTTCCTCCAAAGCTTTAACTTTTGCTGAGAGTTCTTGTATTGCTTTGACCAATGGCATCACAAACATTTCGTAAGATATGCCTTGTAAATTATCGCCACCATCTTCTAATTGATTCCAACCATTAAAGTTTGTAATATTATGAGTATCTAAAGCTGCTTTAACTTCTTGAGCAATAAAGCCATACATCTTGTCTGTATGTAATGCTTCAGTTTTACTAGCATCATAATCTTCCATATTTGAATCTAACTCAGATGGTGCTTTAAATTTATAAGTTACTGTGCGTAAATCGTTTATAAAAGCTAACCCGCAATCTGTATTAGTAGCAATGTCTTTCTTTAACCTTTCGTCTGAGTTACGAGTCCAAGAAGCATTAGAGGTAAAGTAGTTATAGACTCTACTAGCTCCAGTATCTCTACCAAAGACAAAATGGTTATCACTAATACCTGAAACACCGTATCCTAAACAAATCTGATAAGAGCCATCAGCAGCAGATGGCTTTGTATTTCTACCAATCATTGTGTTATAACCACCTGTAGTGATAGTTTGACCTGAATTGTAACCAATTGATGTATTGTTAGAAGCTGTCGTATTAGATTCTAATGCTCTTGAACCAACCGCTACATTTGCACCGCCTGTTGTAGTGGCTGACAAAGCATTTGAACCAACTGCCGTATTGTGAGTACCTGTAGTAAGAACCTTTAAAGCGTTATAACCAATAGCTGTATGGTTATGTCCTGTAGTATTTGCTCTTAATGATTCTGAGCCAAATGCCGCACTTTCATAACCTGTAGTATTAGACAGCATTGATTCAAATCCAGCCGCTGTGTTGTGATTTGCAGTCGTATTTGCTTTTAATGCTTGTCTACCTAATGCCGTATTAGCACTTCCAGTTGTGTTTGTTTTTAATGCGTTATGAGCAAATGCTGCGTTATTAGCACCACTCGTATTTTCCATTAAAGCATTTGTACCTATTGCTGTTATATTAGAAGCTGTATTATCTTGTGCTGCTTGGTATCCAAATGCCGCTACATTTTCTGCTGTTTGTGAAGTCTTTGCAGCTTCCCAACCAACTGCTGTGTTAGTAGCACCTGTGGTGTTAGATTCTAAAGCCTTATAACCTACCCCTGTATTATTTGATGCTGTTGTGTTAGCTTGTAAAGCATTTCTACCAACAGCAACATTACTACTTCCAGTACTGTTATTTTGTAAAGATTGGTGACCAGTAGCTACGTTACTACCACCTGTAGTGTTACCTGTTAAAGCATTATAACCAAGAGCTAGATTATCAGCTCCTGTAGTATTAGCATCTAAAGCGTAAGCACCAAATGCAGCATTTTCTGCACCTGTAGTGTTTTGTAACATAGAGTTTCTGCCAACAGACGTATTACCACTAGCTGTTGTATTAGATGACATAGCTGACCTTCCATAAGCTACATTGTTTGCGCCAGTTGTATTTGAAGTCATACAATTAAAACCAACCGCAGTATTGTCCGCACCCGTAGTGTTTGCATCTAAAGATTGATAACCAATAGAAGTATTGTTATTACCTTCAGTATTAGCTGTTAAAGCATTATCGCCTATACCTACGTTATAGTCACCTGTAGTAATTGAATCTACTGCGTTAGCACCTAGTCCTATGTTTGAGGTTGCTGTTAGTGTTGTTGGTACAAGTCCAGTTAAAGCTGCACCAGATATTGCTGGAAGATTACCAGTTAATTTAGTAGCATCAATGGTAGTAGAAGTAAATAAACCAGCTGAACTTATACTTGCCTTCTGGGTACCATTAGCTTGGAAACGAATTTCCTTTGATGTACCATCAGCGTTAAAAGTTAAGTGTTCGTTACTTGATTTTATTGTGCTCATATGTTATCCTTCTAACGTTGTTATTCTTGCTTCCAACTCTTTAATTGTTCCTACTAATAATGGTATTAGCCTAGTACTATCTAAAAATTGATATTCTGGGTTTCCATCGTCATCTACCGCATCCTTTTCACCACCAACTGCTTCAGGGCAAACTGGAGATACTTCATGCGCTAAAAATCCATGTACAGCTGTATTAGTTTCATCTGTAATTAAATTATATTTAATAGGATTTAATTGTTTTACTTTTGCAGTTGAACCAGTTAACGATACAACGTTTTCTTTTCTTCTATAATCTGATAAATTTGCAAAAGATAATGTTCCTCCACTATGTCTAATTCGACCTATATATCCGTGACCATTATAATAGCGAACAAAATCAAAGTTACCTGTGCCAGCTTGTGATTGATACAACGTATGCTCTTGATTACCACCTTCTATTCTAAAACCATATGAACCACCGTTTGTGCTTATAGCACCAAATTCCATTTTTCCAGCTTCAGTAATATAAAAAGCTGTAGTGCTTGGGTCTGTTTTTACAGTTATAGTTTCACCGCCAGTATTTTGACTATTGTTATCCATTTCAATTACTAATGAATCTTCAGCAGATATTTTCATATTGCCACTAGAACCTGAAATTACTGGGTTTGCGTTACTAAATGCTAAATCACCACTTAAAGTACCACCAGCTAAAGGTAGCTTAGTTGAGTCAGCTGGTAAGCTAGTTAAAGCAGCTCCCGATATGGCTGGTAACGCTCCTGTTAGATTAGCTGCTGTAAGATTAGTCAAAGCCGAAGCATTTACTGCTGGAAGATTACCTGTCAACGCAGTCGCATCAATCGTAGTAGAAGTAAACGCACCAGCAGAACTGATACTTGCTTTCTCAGTGCCGTTAATTTTTATTTTAACTGTAGAAGATCCGCCATCGGCATTTAGTATTAGATCTTCTGAATTACTTGCTATTGAACTCATTACAAACCTCCAGCTGTTATACGAGCTTCTAACTCTTGAATTGTTTTGACCAGTAAAGGTACAAGTTTGCTTTGGTCTATGCCTTGCATATCAGGTACTGATGCTTCTTTTACATCACCAACATTTTTACCTTCTGGTAAATCATCTGCTTCTACATAAAGTACTTCAGCAGTCATTCCATCTTTAGTACCAGTAACTGCTTCAGGCACTATGCTTGATACTTCATGTGCAATAAAACCATCAACTAAAGTGTTAGTTTCATCTGCTATAAAATTAAATTGCTTTGGCTGTAGTTGTTTGAGTCTAGTTGTAGCATTTGTCATAGATACTACATTTTCTTTAAGTCTATAGTCTGACGAAGTATTATAGCTAGTTGAAGAGCCGTTAGTCATAATATAACCAACTTGTGAATTGTTTTGTAATCTAAAATCAATAAAATATTGAACACCTGTACCACCAGCCCACATTTGGTTCATCCAGCTACCATTAGGTCCATAACGATCTAATTTGCCATTAGTATTAAGAAACATTCTTGTAAGGTTTTGAGTTTCCCATTTGTGAGTATCAGTTCCTATTTGAGAAGACGTGGTATACATTGTTCTTGTACTTCCAAGAGTGACATGCTCAATTTTAAAAAACTGTCTAGTGTTACCAACTGTACCACTTTCACTTCCATTTTGACTGTGAAGTTCAGTACCATAAGAATAATTTCCACCCATTAATTTTAATTGAGCTTGGGTTATACTAATAGGTTTAATAGCTAACATACCAGCGTCTACAGGACCAGTATTACCTACTGCTACACTTCCAGAATCAGGATTCCAAGATTGCATTATCTTTTTGGTACCGCCATTGTTATCTCGATCAAGACACAAGACGTGTTGTTCACCACCTGTCATAACTCTAAATGCAGATTCACCTAATCTAATTAATTGAGTACTACCTACAGTGTTTGAAGCACCAGCTATTTCTAATTTAGCGGTTGGGGATGTAGTTCCAATACCTACTTTACCATCAGTTAGTATGCTTAGTACATCACTTGATGTTCCATAAGAGTAAAATCTAAAATGGTCAGTTGAGTCATTCCTTTGTCCTACTATCCACTTATCTGAAGAGCCAGTTTTAAACTTGAACATATTGTTGTGACTAGTTGTTCCTCTAGTTAAAACAACAGTGTCTACTGTAGAAGCCGTGGTTATGGCTAAGCTTCCAGTCATAGTACCACCAGCTAAAGGTAGCTTAGTAGAGTCAGAAGCAGACAATCCTGTTAAATTAGCACCACTAATCGCTGGTAAATCACCTGTAAGTTTAGATGCAGAAATACCAGTTGCTAGGTGAGCATCGTCAATTGCACCTGCAGTTATATGTGCAGAGTCAATAGTATTGCTAGCTATCCTAGCGGCAGCTACTGAACCTGTTAAGTTAGCTGCAGGTAAGTCACTACCACTATCGAGTAGAGTACCAGTAACATCAGGTAATGTTATCGTTCTATCAGAGTCAGTATTGGGTGCAGCAATTGTTAAAACTCCTGATCCCGATGCGTGTCCTGTTAATTTTATTTTACTCATGTATCTCCTATGATATTACCCATGTACTTCCACTTGGAATTGTAACTGTTATACCACTATTTATACTAATCGGTCCGGCGGTTAATGCATTGTTGCCGGATGTTATAGCATAATTTGCACTAATTGTATTTGCGTGTTCGTATAACCCTTTTGATGTTGAGTTAGCATCTGTATCCAATACTGCCCAGCTTGCTGCTGTACCATTCGTTGTTAAAAATTTACCACTGTTACTTGACTGTGATGGTAAAGCATCTACCGTAGCCCAACTACTATTTGTACCATCTGTAGTTAAAAACTTTCCACTATTAGAACCTTGGGATGGCAAAGCATCTACCGTAGCCCATGTTAATCCACCAGTATTTCCAGATTGTGCTGATAAAAAATAACCGTTTGTTGGTGAATTAGATACTTTTAAATTAGCTTCATCTACAACATTGTCTGCAATAACAGTTGCTCCATCCGCTGTGGATGTAACCTCACCACTATGGTTAGGGTGAGTATAGTTATTTGCACTTGCAGCAATAGCATTTAATTTTGTATGATCTGCATCTGTAAACGTATTCGAACCACTGGCTGCCTCAACCGCTGTCGCGATTTGAGCTGCTGTGATTGCTCCTGTATTGCCATTTACACTGAGTACAGCATCTGTCGGAGTGGCAAGTAAAGTGAAGTCTGCCATCGTACTAGCAGTTCCACCATTGTGCACATAAGATTTATTCTCATCTGATCTTACAACAATGTCACCTTCTTCGGCAGTCAATGCTAAATGAGCACTTTGACTTGATGCAGTCTGCACAGTAGTTAATGCTACTGCAGTTACTGAGATCTGTCCACTACCGTTTATGCTTATACCAGTGCCTGCCGATATAGGCAAGTTGGTAAGGTTAGCCGCTGAAATAGCAGGTAACGTACCTGTTATATTTGCTGCAGGAATATTAGTTAAATTACTTCCCGATATAGCTGGTAGTGTACCAGTAATATTTGCGGCAGGTATAGCAGTTAAGTTCGCTGCGCTAATTGCAGGTAAAGCTCCAGATAATTTACTGGATGTCAGTCCGTCAAGTTTAGCATCTTCGACCTGCCCGTCTGCTGCTAGTAATACCGATAAATTTCTTGCCTTACCCATTACGTTATCTCCTTCCAACTAGTTGTATCTTCATCCCAACCATAAACTTTTTCATCATCTGGATAAGCTGTAGGTGCTTCCCATCTACAAGTATTTTCATTTAACACCCACGAAGGGTAATAATTATTTTTTGAACGAATAAAAGCATCTTTATCTTTATCGTAAGTATCTCCTACACTAGTAAAGTTTTTTCTAAAATTACTGTTATATGAAGTTTGTACCCATAAAAATGAATCGCCAACTGCACCTGAATTTATAAAATCCTGTTCTGCTACAATAACGTCTGTCACTATATTGTTGTTATCTATTTTTGCGAAATGGCTCATGTTAAATACCTCACTATTACTACCCCTGATCCACCTGATCCAGCTGTTGAAGAATATCCTTCTAGCGCACCTCCTCCACCACCTGTATTAGCATCAGCGTTTAAATATGATTGATTATCATCGCCAGACTTTCCATCTCCTCCACCCCCTGCTCCTCCAGAAACCTGTTGATCCCCTTCGTGACTACAACCACCACCACCACCAGAAATATATATAGTACCCGGATTAGAACTTAAACCACTAACTAATGCGTTACTGCTATTTGTTCCTTTTTGAGCACTCCACAATAAAGCTGCTGTTTCTGTAGAGCTTGATCCAGCTAGAGTACTTACGCCAATACCACCGGGTCCACCGTTTCCAGCCGAAGTATTTACACCACCAGCACCTCCTGCACCTCCACCTCCAGTACCAGCTCGCAAGGTGTGACCAGCGGTAGCTCCGCCAGCATTACCATAAGCAGTCCAACTAGAATTTGGAGCAGTTTGAGTTGATGCACTTGCGCCATCATGACCGTCAGACCCATACAGTGAGTTACCACCGCCCGAACCACCATCTTTTCCATTAGCATTACCAGGATCATACCCATCTCCCCCACCTCCTCCAAGAGCAGTGTAGGTTGTTGAGCTAATAGTAAAAGTAGAATTACCCCCATTATTTCCATCATTAATTGTGCCTGTAAAGCCACCTGAGCCAGTTACAGCAGAACCTCCTGCGCCAATAACTACCGAATGCGATCCAACAGCAGCACTTATTGCTCGTCCCCATAAAACTCCACCAGCACCGCCACCGCCACCATATTCTGCGCCAGCAGATCCGCCCCCAGCTACTATTAATATATCTATTTCACCAGCAGTAGTAACACTAAATGTTCCAGAGGATGTAAATGTATGAACTTTATAAGAACCGTACGTGGTTACTGTGCCTCCAGAAGCAGCAACAGGAGGTGGGATTTTACCTTCACCATCTCCAATATTTCTCCAAACATTATTATTGCTAGTAGCATCAGTACATACATAACTTTCACCTGATGTTTTATTAACCCATAAATGTCCTGTTGCTGAAGGATTTGTTGTAGTTGTTGGGTCACTTGTAGATACAGTTGTATCTGTTAATCCAGAAAATGAAGAAGTAAGACCTGTTAAAGCAGCACCACTAATTGCTGGCAAAGCGCCTGTAAGTTTAGATGCAGAAATCCCTGTTGCTAGATGCACATTATTAACACTTCCATCTGCAATTTGGCCTGATGTTACTGCATCTGTTGCAAGGTGTGCTGTGTCAATACTTCCGTCAGCATAGTGTTCACTATTGATTGCATTATCTGCAATCTCTGAACCTGTTACTGCATCAGCACCTATTTTAGCGTTTGTAATTGCATCATCAGCTATTTTAGCAGTTGCTATTGTACCAGTTAACTTCGTTGCAGCAAGGCCAGATATATGAGCATCATCTACGGCACCTGCAGTTATATGTGCAGAGTCAATAGTATTGCTAGCTATCCTAGCAGCTGCTAATGTACCTGATGTTAGATCACTAGCACTTGTAGTAGGTGTTACGTTATCTAGAGCTGCTGACTTAATGTCACCACTACTATCTAATAAGTCTGCTAAATTTCTTGTATTACTCATTTGTTTACTCCGTTACTGTTGCTGCTTTCAATTGGTCAGTTGTAGTCATACTATCTACTTGAGTTGTAATATCTCTTAGTCTTTGTTTCTCTGTCACAATAGCAGAAGTTGATGTACCAGCTTCTTGTGCCTTCATAAACAAAATATCTTGTGCTTCTAATAAAGGTTTTCTGTCTGCTCTCAGTCTGTCTTTAGTTATAGCTTTAGCTTTATCAATGTTAATTTGTATTGGCATTATTTATTCTCCGTCATATTGTATTTAGCTAAATCCTCTGCACTTAAATCCTCTGAAGTCTTTTCGCTAGCACCAGCTACATATTCCCAAGCCATTCTGAATGTTCTGTCACTCAAGTCAGCGTCTGTAATCTCGTACTTAGTTCCAGTAGGCAAGTCTTTGTTAGCTATATGAATAAGCTTCTCTTCTTCTGTACCTTCTAGTTTTGCAAGGAATTTAGGTGCTGGTACAAGCTGTGCTAATATTCCGTTATCTTGTGCATAAA
>JACKZZ010005100.1_pt1 | contig 33115 bp, 7 predicted proteins | sample 8027871 | NCBI WGS metagenome assembly JACKZZ01 (sample SAMN15724774, study PRJNA655200) | protist metagenome | isolation source: fluorescence activated cell sorting (FACS) single amplified genomes of... | place: USA: West Boothbay Harbor, Gulf of Maine | collected 2000-07-19
ACCACGCACCAAGTGACCCAAGCTGTACCCGCGTTTTCGAAGTCTTCTGTTCAGCATTATCAGAGGAGCATGTCGTTCAGTCACAAGCCCACCGTGCGCAAAAAGCCTAAGGCGCCGCCGCAAAAGTTCACTCCTTCTTACAGTGCCAAGTCGAATTTTGACATGCAAGATGAAGACTCACTGGGCCATGAGTTGACAGAAGAAGAAATCAAGCGACATGAAGAGCAACAGAATCGGCGTGCTTTTTCCTTTTTGTCTGCAGATGCAGTCCGATGGATCCAAAAGCACAAACCCGCTGCATCTTCAGGCACTAAGAACTTCATTCCCCCTTCTCGTGTCCTGCAACTCCGTGCAATTTTCCGCGGATTAGACTTCGATGGGTCAGGTGAAATTGATCTAAATGAACTAAAAGATGCTGTCAAGTTCGTTGCATCGCAAGGTGGCGAGCCCTTATTTGAGAACCCTAATCAATTGGTACAGATTTTTGAGGACATGGACATAGACAAGAATGGTAATGTCGACTTCGATGAGTTTTTGATCGGAATGACCTCCGAGGTGGCTTCCAAGGGAGCAAGCGGGGTGTCTGGTGCACGTATGCAAAATGCTTTTTTTGATTTTGCCAATCAACACCGGCGATCTACGATATGTGATAGAATTGAAGACGATTCTTTGGGAAGCATGGAGCGATACAATGAGCTGCGCAAGCTATATAATATGAAGTACTTAAAAGACGAGCCAAAGGACTGTACGACCGATGAGATGATCAGTAAGATGAAGGCAGAAGCCATACAACAGAAAGCTGAGATGAATAAAGTCGCTTCTAAATACAGGAAAGCAGAAATTAATCGGGCTCGTGCTTCTCACATTTACTTTAATGAAGAGCAGCCGGGAAAGGGACATCCAGATTATGGTGGAGAAGAAACGAAAAAGATTAATAAAAGTGCTGTCGCCACAGCCTTGACGAACTTGACAGGAGAACCAGAAGAAGACATGAAAATATTGAGCAAAGCTGGTCGCACCGTACGACGCAACATGTGTAACTTCACATTGAATGCTGCGGACACGTATACGCCTTCCTTGCTCACAAGACAGCCATCCAATGAAATCGAACGCAAGATACATGACCTAGCATATAAAGTGAAGAATGCTCCTGTTTATCCGAAAGACTTGTTGGGCAAACCAGAAAACACATCCCAAGCTGTGCTTTCGAGGGTGGAAACGCAGCGTGAATTGCACTACACTGTCAAGGAAGTAAAGGTAGTGGAGAAAAAGAAACACATCAGTGGACTAGCACTGGCTAACCAGAGACGAGCAGAGAGGGGGGCCAGTATGTATGGCGGCAAAAACTCCAGTGTCATCAGCAAAGTTTCCAGTACGAGAAAACAGGGCACCATGGGAAGTAGTGATGTGCAGAGTTCTGGGACCTTGTCTCGACTGAGCCAATAAAGGAAAACCCATATATAGAGGGCACCATGGCCATGGGAAGTAGTGATGTGCAGAGTTCTGGGACCTTGTCTCGACTGAGCCAATAAAGGAAAACCCATATATAGAGGGCACCATGGGAAGTAGTGATGTGCAGAGTTCTGGGACCTTGTCTCGACTGAGCCAATAAAGGGAGAGGAAGAGGAAGAGGAAGAGGAAGAGGAAGAGGAAGAGGAAGAGGAAGAGGAAGAAGTGTTAGTAGTGTATTTTCACTCTGTTTGTGTAATATATGTATAGAATTCCTTAACTACTTACATGGTCATAACTAACCTTAACCATGTTGTATCTAATTGAATCGAAATGAGCGAAATGTTCTATGATAGTTTCTGGTGATTTCACACATTATAATTTCAGTTCACTATTTTCCCTTGTTACGTCATACATTTTCATGGCTTGTTGAAAGACCATAAAGCTGGATCTTCATCAAGCGCTGCTGCTTGTTTAGCCGGCGCCGTTTGCGGCACTGTTGTAAAATCTGTGGTTCCCCCTGTGGTTCCCCCCCCGGCTGCTTCATTCACAGAATAATCTCTCATGCTAGTAATATTAGCTTCTCCAGACATACTGACGGTTACTTTAGGATTATACACAGTAGTGTAATCCATGCCTGCACGTCGTTGTTGCGCTTCCATTTGCTCTGCTTCTCGAACTTGCAAGGCTAGTGCGACCTCGTCCTCCGCGGAATAGTTTCCTCCTCGATCTGCGCGGGTCATGGCATCTAGGTCAGAAACACGAGCCAATAGCCCACGAGTGCGACTTAATGCTTCATTTGCTGAAGTTTGACTGCTGGTTGCACTGCCGCTGGTTGCACTGCCGCTGGTTGCACTGCCGCTGGTTGCACTGAAACGCGAATCGATTTCGTCTTGTCGTGCTTCTATGCTTGCGCGCATTTCCATGGAGCGGTTCTTTTGTGAGGAAATAATAGAGTCGCCAGTGTTTTCCATTCGAGATATTTCTGCGGCAGTATTCCACTGCCCTCCTGTGACTGAAGTCATGGAGGATGGCGCTCCAGAGATAGAGGATTTGGACACTCCTGTAGATGAACGCGTGCCCACACGCACGCCTGTAGTGCTGCTGCTAATCGAAAATGTGCCCTGAGGTAAGCTGCTCTTGCTTGTAGTAGTGCTACTACTACTACTACTACTACTACTACTACTACTACTACTACTACTACTACTACTCCTACTACTACTACTACTGCTGCTGCTGCTGGAACCGCTGGATCTAGCCAGCTGCTCCTTAATCTTTGCTGCATCGTTCAATGCCCGTTCCTCCAGCTCCAATTCCAATGCACTCTGCTGTAGACGACTTAATTGGTGTTGTAACTCCCCTTCTGTTACGATAACGCCGTGCATGAGCTTGTCCTGAGTCTTGCTCCATTGGCCTCGAAGCACTGCTTCTTCTGTCTGCTGACGAGCTTGGCGTTGACGTTGCGCATACACATGCTCTGATTCCACCAGCCTGGCTGATTCGTTACGGACTCTTTCAATGGTGGCAGTCAATTTACTTGCCAGCTCCTTGTGTCCTGCAGCTGCCAATGCCGCTGCTCTTTGCGTTGCTTCCTCAAGCTCTTGTTTCTGTAGCATGAGTTGTGATCGCTCGGCTGCTTCTGCTGCCTCGTCTGCGAGATCACGGGCCCGGCGCTGGGCGCGCGCGCGTTCAATTTCAATCACCTTTGCTTCTCTGATCAGTAATAACGAGTTGACTTTTCGTGCCATTTCATCCTGCATACGCTCTTGAGTTTCTTGTTCTGCTAAAGACTTGGCTTTGCTGACACGCTCCGCACGTTTGCGACTCATTTCCTCGTCTTGCCTTTTCCATTCTTCTGTTAAGATTTGGTTTTTAGATTCGATTTCTGCTTCTTTTCCTTGCAAAGCTCCTGTTATGCTCTTGAGAAATTCTTCTCGTGTGCGGCGCATATGCAATGCACGAATGCGTTCCTCGGTAGAACTTTCAGTATTGGCCGCTAGTTCTCTGTGCTTTTGAACGTTCAATGCAAGCTCCATCTTCTCCTTGAGGTGAATCTCTTGGTACTTGATAAAGTCTTGTGCCACGGAAGCGGATTTCTCAAGTGCTGATAGCTCTTCCTTTGCGGCTTTTTCTACCATCCACAAGGACTCAACGCGTTGCCTGCTGATCTCTTCCTCAAGTCGTTGCACTTCGCGCATATGCTGCTTCTCGCGTTCCATAATTTTCATACGGTTCGTAATTTCAGCATCTTTCCTGTTAAGATTATTCTGCATCCATTTATGGTGATCCGCTTCTAGATCTGACGCTTGTAGATAGAGCTTGTCTAGTACCGATTGTCGCCTCTTCAACTCCTTTTCCATCGTATCACTCTTTGCTTTCGTTTTTAAATTCAACTGCAAGACATGCGTAGGATAGTTGTCGTAGACCGGGTATGTGCGGCTGCCTTTAGGTAGAGGATGAACACGGTGATTCTTCGCTAAGTGTGCAGCAGCTTCATCGTCGTCACCCATAGCATTGGCTAGCGGATTGAAACTAGATTCGCTGTCACTTTCAGAATCACCACTGTGATAAGTATCTTTTTCTTCGGCTGGCGCGTCGCTAATTGGTTCGTTGCCAGCGCTCTGCAGAGCAGTTAACCTGTTGTCAGGAGTTGCTGTCAGCATCTCTTGAATGTCTGAAACAATATCCTTCACATCGAAGTATTGCTGCGTTTGTGCTGCACTGAACGCGTGCTCTGATTGCTCGACTGATAACAGTGATGACCGCATAGCTTTCATGAAAGCCACCGGTACAAGTAACATAATGCGTGTGTCCATGAAATTGAGGAACAAAAAGTCCATGATGCGTAGCCAGTCCGAGCCGCTCAAAATTGAAGTAAACAATGTGTTCATTAAAGCCCAACCCAACTTTCCGCCAAAGCCCACATTTCCTTCACTGCTGGGGCCAGCGTTGGTAAGGTTGTCAAGATGGTACTTCAAGCGCTTATCATGAATGCCCAGCAACGTGTCTATGGCATCACTGATATGCTTCGGCTCCTCAGGATACGACACGAACCATGTGTGACCCCACCACATCATGATAGAAATGGCAGTCTCTACAGTTGACATTTCATCTGCGCCATAAACAGCAATAAAAGGGAATATGAATTGCGGCAACCACTTAGCTTCTACTAGCACAGGTGACCAGTGTGCCATCATTGCACAGCAATTCTTTAATCTCTTTAGCATGGTTTCATCCTTTAATGGATATACTTCACCCAAATCATTAAAAGTCATCGCCTCATTCTTGGCATTGTCGCTTGCTGGGGCGGGTACGGGTGATGCACCCTGTGTGATACGAGCGGCTTGAGAGGAGCTGTCTTGAATACCATACGCGTTGACAGTGGCTGCAGCAGCTGCCACCACATGATCAAAGGCGTCAATGTTTTCAGGCAATTGCAACAAAAATCTCCAGATGAGAGGTCTGTATTTGGCAGGGAACTCTCCGTGAACATCAAGGAAATTCATAAGTTTTTTATGATTTGTCTTAATTTCTTCACGCGTGAGCTGCGTCAATTCGAACATAGCCATAGCGCGCTTGGAGATACCATCCGCCATAACAGCTTCGCGACGCAAAGCCCGCTGCTGTCGTCTGTTTTCACTCTGTTGTGCACGTTCTGCACGAGCAGCAGCTTTCTCATCTTCTTTCTTACGCTTCTGTGCAGCAATTTCGCGATCTTTCTTCAACCTTTCTGCGCGAAGCTCCTCCAACGTCAATGCTTGTGGCACATTTGCCGTTTTGCCAACATTATAATTTGCATTGTCTTCAGAACTCGCAGAGGTAGCAGAAGCGGAACTGGCACTGGACTCGCTGCTCTTGGATTTCAAAGCCGACTTGAGCTCAGTTGGTTGACTGCTGGCGCTGCTGGTGCTACTTGCACTTGTTGCGCTACTTGCACTTGACCTGCCCTCGCCTGCTTCTGCTCCTGCCTTTGCCTCGGAGACAGAGGATGCTGAGCGCGCAGACGCAGAAGAAACGGAGTTTTCGCCTTTAGAAACAGAAGATTTACTGCTGCTTTTGCTGTTTTTGCTGCTTTCAGACTTGGCCCCTTCTGCTCCTGCTCCTGCAACAGGGGCAGATGACGCAAAAGTGGCGGATTCTTCCCCAGCGGCCTCCTCTAGCGCTTCCTTTCCATCTGCAGCTTTCAACGCCTCTCTTTGCGCGCGTTTTGCGGCACGAGTTTCATATAATGCTTGTAATGCTAGTTGCTGCTCTGATAGTGTGGAAGCTTTGCGTTGCTCTTGTGCTGAGTTAGCGGTATCGTGTAAGCTGCGGTGTAATTCGTGCCGTTTACTGTTTCGGAATGGCTCACGAATGATCAATGCGCAACCAGCAAGCTTTCCCAAGCCTAACGCAGCATCTAAGTCAAAAAGACGTCCAATTCCATCAGCACCAATACACATGAAGAAGTCACCATGCCCTGACATGGCTCCGGGCCGCGTAGAACGCTTTGATGCTGTTTCCTTGAAGAACACCTGGGCCCCTCTGGAAAGCCCTTGGTCACCCTTATACACCAAATGCTTCATATTATTGGCAGCAATATTACTCACATATTGCTGAAATAACTTATTCTCATTGGTTAACTTGGTGTCATCGCTGATATTTGTGGGGGCACCAATCAAGTGCTGTGTCAGAGTTGTGCGTTGCATTTTATGCAAAGTATTCGGGGCATAATCGATTACTATAGCCCAGACGCCAATATTGGAAAAACTGGCTTCTGTAACCTCGACGACAATCGCTTGGCCATTCGCATCCATCATAGCAAATCTAGCATTACGATTAGCAAAAGTTTTGGAAAATTTCATATTCACTGCACTGATAATGTTGCCAAGTTTGACAGGAAGGGAAATGACACTCAATAAGGGAGCGTCTTTCATGACTACGTTTCCATCTTCATTGTATTCTAACTCGTCTTCGCTCTCTTCGTCATCATCTAAATCAGTTTTTAGTGCCCCACTTTCGCGAATATAGGAGCTTGGGATCTCGACGTCCCACACATATATATTGCCATTATCACCAAATAACATAGCGCGGATATGCGGCTGTCCCATCAATTTAGTAATTTTTGTATTACTTGCCTTATCAAAATATGATGTCTTTTGTGGCTTTAAGGTATGCGAGGAATAAGCAAGCCAGTTCGGCTGGCGCTCTGAATTGGGCATTTTGCAGTACTTCAGCACTTGTAAATCTTTGGATCGGTAGACATAAAGTCCAGTATACAAAAGCGCCAGCACAATGACAGATCCATTAAGCTCATATTCCAAATCTATGATTGGCTCATCGCACTCTAGTGTGCGTACACATCTCATTGTTTTCATGTTCCATATGCTGATCACTTTATCTTCACCAACTAATAAAGCGAAAGGCTTCGTGGGATGGCAACGAACAAGTCTCACAGGCGGCAGCCCCTTGGAATCAAATTGAATGGTTCCAATGGTTTCCTTCGTGCTGCACGAGCTAGCGGAACAGGATCCTTTGGGTGATAAGCATGAGCAATGCGAAGTATCTACTACCACCACTTGCCCACTTTCGTAGGCGAGAATGAGGTGGTTGTCACGACAAGGCAGAAAAGCCATTGCACTTACAGCAGTAGATGCGCTACGAACTAGCTTATATGTATTTTTATTCTGATCTATGACAAATACTTGTCCATGGTCATCCCCTACTGCGAATTCACCATTCGGATTATTACAAGAACAGATGAATTGCCATTCATGTCCACGCATAGGAAAGTTCTTGATAGCTCTGATCAATCCATCTTGCTCACGTCGAGAAGTAAAGGATGATTTCATCTCACTGAGTAAGCCTTTGTTCTTGACATATAAGACATCTGTCGCATCTGTATCAGCTTCTAACGCAGGAGGTGAGAAGACACTTTGCTGAAAGCCTTCCTCTTCAACGTCATTTCTATCCCAAGACATGTCTTTTTAATGCCTAATTCGCTGTATAGATAGGTTGGAGTCAGATAGTCCTATTATAAAGGATTGTTGTGGATTGAAAAGAACAGTGTGAGTGGTCTAATCTGTCCCAGATTTTGGAAAACAAACGGAAGAGACGACAGCTCAAAAATTACCGCTCTTTTTTTTTTTGGGAAAGCCACCGGTCGAAGAAAAATGATGGCTCTCTCCTGAATTTCTGACTGACAGCTTTTCTAATTGCAAGTTCTCGCAAGAAACGAACAAGAAAGCCCATCTTTCTTCGAATATAGTCAATTACAGTCAAGTACTACGCAGCAATTGTCTTCCGTATTTGCGTTATTGGCATCTTATTAAAAAAACGAGCTCAGTACCAGTACGTAACCAATGTCAGGTGCACTGGATATCTTCGCCAAGAGAAATAACCTCTTCGTGAAGCAAACCACCAAGGGATGTTTGCAAGAATGCTTGGGATGTCAAGCCCAGTCGGAATTCTATATCGCAACAAACGAAGACAAACAGACTGATATTATGTACGCCCTTGAGGAATCCGACTGCCTGCTTCGCACTTGCTGCCCAGCAATCCGATCTTTTGACATAAATGTGTCCACCGCAAAGGGTGTAGCTCCTTTCCTCAATATTGTGAGACCCGTGGCATGCGCTGCTTCGCCCTGCAAATGCTGCTGCTTTCAGAGTATTACTACCACTTCTCCTGACGGCCAATTATTCGGCTCTGTCGTAGAAAAATCGTGGGTCTGCGTCCCCGAATTTGCCGTAATTGATGCAAACGGAAATACTACTCACAATCTTCATCAGCCCAAGTGCTGCGGTGGCATGTGCGTAGATATCAGCAAGGGATGCTGCAAGCGCATTCCATTCAATATCTACCCGGTTGATAATGCTGGCAACGATATTGAAGATGAGACGAGAACGGGATCCATTGTCAAGATCTGGAATGGCCTGAAACTCGAGTTGTTCACAGATGCGGATAAGTTCGAGCTGTTATATCCTTCCGTAGCTGACGATGCCACCAAAGCGAATCTCCTCGGTGCGGTTTTTTTTCTGAACCAACTTTTCTTTGAAGGAGGAGGAGGAGGAGGAGGAGCACAAGGTGACGTAGGTTTTGCAAGTATCTTCTTTTAATCGGTTGAGTACATCATGCACAGGATACTGTGGGAGGTATGTAAAGGGTTGGGAACCATATTGCCGGAGACTCTTTCATCAAGGAAGTGAGAATGCCCGCTGGCCGCCTACCGCCCCTTCACATACTTCTCCCAACACACACACTACAGGGTTTATAGTAACGCATCTCTTGTCATCATATCTCTCATACCTCATGAAAGAGACAAATGCTTTAGATCACGCATTGAATCGCTTCGAAATCTACTGCCGCGATCCGCGCAAAGAGAATCAATCTAAAGAAAATGGCAATTTTATGATACAAAATATGCTCACAAAGATCTTCTCATCTTGTTGAAGTATAATCATTTTCAAATTGTTTTTTTTTATTCTTCATTTCATACATAAAAACTTTTTTTCAACATTCATGTTGAGTTGAACGGAACCCTGTTCTGTTTAATTCCAGAAGTCGCCTTCTTTTCTTCTGCTTCTGAAGCCATGGTAGCAGCTAATGTTTGCTGTGCAAGACTATTCCGCATTTTTTTCAGCGCATTTTCTTGGCGCTGTAAATAGGCCGCCACAATCTCACTCTCCGCAGCAATATTCAAACTTACACCGCGAATTTGCTCTTGCATAGTCACTAATTTGAGCATTTTCGCTTGTAAATTGGTTTTACCTTCGGCTAGAACCTTGCGCTTTTCCACGACAATGCGATGATGCTTCGCTAGATCTTTAGCTACGCCATACATTCCCTTTGTCCGAGCACGATCTAACTTGAAAACATTCTTTTCAATTTTCTTTGAGGTTTTATCTTGTGTTTCAGTCTCAAGTCGCTGTGCTTGAATGTTAGACCTTTTCTTTTCCAAGTGCGCAGCATCATTTTCCCATAGTTTTAAGATGATGTTTAATGCATCTCTTTCTTCTTTAGCAACTTTTTCAGCACATTCTTTCTCTCGCAATTGTAAAATTTGTAAGAGACGCTCTTTTTCAGCTCGCATAAATCCTAGTTTGTTCTGCGCATCTTCACGCGACCGGACTAATTCTCCATGCATTTTATGATACATGGGATCTACAATGTCTAAAATTGCTGTTCCATCAGTCTGCGAGTAGTTATTCATGAGCTCACGGCCTGCAATAGTGCTGAAATAAGGATCACTAGGGGAACTTATCTGCAAGTTATAATCAATTTCACCTGCATGTTGACGAGCTTCTAACTCAGCAGGAGTGCAAGGTTTTAACTCATTTGGTATATTTTCCAAAGGAGGCAGTCTGTTTTGTGTAATTGCTTTCTCCTTCCTATTTCCAGTCTTTCCACTTGTTCCACTTGGTGATGTTTCTGAGGATTCAAGGTGAGCTTTCGGTGTATCCTGGATTGACATCGCGGAATCACGGTGTGATTTTGGTGCAGAAGCAGCACCAGCAGCTGAAAGCTGATGATGTCCGTGCTTATTCCCAGATAAACTAATGCCTGCAGCGCTCTTAGATTGGTCTATCAAGCGAATGCTTTGGCTGCAAAGTGTGTGCATAGCAGGCGATTGCTCAGAAAGCATGAGCAATGATGTATAAATACGCAAATATATTCCTGGAGCGAGATTTGTACCTTCGATGGACTGCCAAAATCCAGTGCATATGTCCATTGTCAACACTTCAAACTCTTCACGAGCTGAATTATGCACAACGGAATAGAATGAATGCGAGGAAAAGGAGTGGCTTCCGTCTCCGAAGGAGGTGCCCGCGCTGCTCGTGGCCGCACCACCAGGAGGGGCCTTGATTGGAGAAATGAACATCTCCAACAACTCGAACCCACCAGAATAGTCCTCTAGCTTGATCAGCTCTCTCATCTGCGCAATGATCTCACACGACCGAATCAGGTTATCCAACTCTTCCTTACGCTGTTGTCTGCGATCTAGCTTATTTGCTGCGGAAACATTCGAGTTGCCGGAGCATCTTGGAGCTACCCGGCCATCCATTTCTTGTGATGCTGCTGCTTCTAATAACATCATTTCCATCATAAATTCGTCGATATCCTCTTCTGGCACATCATCTTGAGCCATGCGCACACGCACCACAGACAGTGGGAGCATTTTTGCCATCCGGACAAATTTCTGCATCTTAGCTTTCAACTTGTTTTCTGCACGTTTTGTATCGTTCGCACTGTTAAGTTTAGCTAACACGGCACGCAAAGGAGCTGGATCGATAGACTTCACATCCAATTGCCCCGGACTTCCACGAGCTTTCCCTTCTTCGCTTTCCAGTGCTTCTACCAACTCGATCTTATGTACTTCATCGTTTGTGTCCATTATGGCGTGATGGAAACGGTACTGCACGACTGGGTGTATGTATCGATCTCCCATTGCCTGAAACGACCCGCCATTACCCAAAGCAAATTTATCGTCGTTGTCATCAAACTGACCAGTGTGTTGAATATAACAGCGGAGAATTGATTGTACGGAGTAAATTCTGCGGCGTTGCTCCAAGACCATGTCTGTTTCCTTTTGCAAGAGCATGCTTGCATATGACAAATGCCCACCTTTAGAAGCTTTTGAAGGGGCAGCAGCTTGAACTTCTTTCACATCTCCGTGTCCATGATTTCCGATAAAGTCTTCGTCACTATCCGATTCGTCTTGTAAGGAATGCGGCTCAGGGGCAATTTCGTCTGTGCTATTGAACCCCGATTTGTGCCATCTAGCTGCTTCTGTGGTCAGGGCTAGCATGCTAAACAAATCACTCCAAATCGCCTTACTGGAAGCAGTTTGGGTGAGGACAGCAAGTCTGGGAGTTTCGTTAGCAAATGCAGGTAATTCAGTTTCTGAAGCACCAGAATAATAACCTGATGGATGCGCTTTGATCCAATGTGCATGGCTCGGCTCCTGTATATCTTCAAGCTTCGTCCTGAACGAGTGCACGCGCTTATTTAGTCGTAATATCTTGCGTTGTTTCTGCTTACGAATTTGTCTCTCGTTATTACTGTCGTGAGATGCCGAGGACTTGGTTTCATGATTTGCATCTATATCTGACTCATCATCTGACATTTCAGTAGACATTTCCAAATCACCAATATCCTGTCCTTTTTCAATCATGACTAATTTGTATTGAGTTTCATGATCCTCTGGCACATCTTCGCCGTAAATACCATCTAAGCACAGCTTTGCATTCGTTAGCAATTGTGCGCGCAATAAATGCGTTAGTAAAGATACAGCAATCACCAAGTTCTCCACCTTTGGGCTCATTTTCAGCAGTCTGTGCGTTGTCTTTTTATTCAATAAACTGAATTCGTACTGCAGCGATTCATTATTCGAGCATAATTCACGAATAAGTTCTAATGTGGAGTGAGTATCACCATTTGAGCCAGCAATCGAGAAGTTTATAGGTTCATTTGAAACAGGGTTTTCATATGAAGTGGAGGTATCTCCACCTTGGATATTTCTGATATGAGGCTCTTGGATTGGTGTATTCATTTCACTGCGATTCGCCTTCTTGAAAATTCCAATAGTGTTTTGAATATAGTCACGTGCTAATGTTTCCTCTTGTAACATGTGAAGTTCATATTGCAATGCAGGTATTTGTGGTGCATATACGCACTTCGTGATGATTTCCGCTACTCCATCCCACATGTGAATGACTGCAGTTGCTGCTTGTTTTCCGTCATCTGGCCCATCTTCGGGCTTATTACCTCCACTCATACCCCTATTCGTAGGCGGTACAGCTTTTCTTCCGCCTTTGGGACTATTTTCATCTTTCATGGAAAACAAATGTGTAATATGATCCACAGCCTTGGAAACAGCAGATTGAATAATTGTGTTATGCGCAAGAAAAGACTGGGCATTGAACTCATGCTGTGGCGGTACATACCCAATAGGACGTGTGAAAGTTTGATATAGCTTCATCAACTCTTTTCTGTATGAAATAACTTCTTTGGCTGCCAAGTAGTATCTTTCAATATCAACATCCATCACTGATTTATAGTTATCTGGGATCGGCAAGTCCAATTTATGACGATGCCAACGCTCGGTTTTGACCAAAATTCTACCAATTGCATCGACAGAAACATTATTTAAATGCAGATCTAACGCACTTCCGCCTGGACAACCGGAGCGGAAGGCGTCGGGGTATTCGTTCATGAGGTCGAATTTGTCCAATTCATGCTTAATCATGGCAAAATTGCCAGCTAAAACGGCAGGCATTTCAGGGATATATGTAGGTTTTTCTCCTCTCTCCACTGCTTTTTGTACTGCTTCTTCATCACTTTTTTTGAAAGATGCAGTAATTTCTTGAAAGACGGTGTATAATTGTCTTAAACTGGGTCCGCTAGAGCTTGCTTGCGTAGAAGGAGGAGGTGGAGGAGGTGGAGGAAAAGGAGTAGCGCCCACGCCATTTCCAGAAGATTTCATGCTTCCATCTCCACCTCCACTACCCCATCGATTTTGAATCAACCCTTCACGCATATCTAAAGCCAACTCCGCATAGATCACAAGACGGTCCAGAACCGGGCTTTTATACACTTTATGCTCGCGAATTTGACTTTTGCTATGACTATGCGAGGTTCTGTGATGGTGATGATGACCATGCTCTTGAGTAATTTTCGGTGTGTCCGCATTCGGATCTTTTCTTCTCGCTGCTAGTGCTGCTGCTTTTGCTTTGGCTTTCGCGGTCGCATCTGCGAGCAACTCAGCAGTTAAATCTTCATAATTTTCTTCAGCCTCAACGATGTATTCGCGATTAAGTAAAGCGTCAATGCCCGCCTGTCCGTGCAAGCTTGTCCCTGATGTGTCTATGGTTGACTGTTTGTTCTCGTTTTCTTTCAAACATGCAGTGATATCTGTAATGATGATGTTACTTGCATCCCCCTTGAATTTACTTGTGGAAGTATATTTCGGCCCACCTACAGATAATGCCTTGAGAATTCGATCGCGTGCAGCTAAATCAACTAAGCCTCTGATCAAGGCATTAATTTCATGCATGGCTGGGTGGTATCTGTTGCGTACAATTAAAACTCGTAACTCCTGCAGAGTATTAATTGAAACACTTCCCCTAATATCCGTGTGATTTGTACAAATTGATCTGCGTAATTCAGCTATCTGCTTATGGGTATCCATCCACGCTTTGACTGCAGGTGATAATTTGACACCATATGTTGGGCTTATATTTTCACCGGGACGATTTCCATACCCGATTTGCAAATCGCAATTTGGTATCGGATTTGCGAACAATTCTTCAACATAGTGAATCGCACTTGCCATTGCCGTGTTCTCGTGAAAATGGTTATGATGAGAAGAATGGGAATATGCCGTTCCATGCTTCATCAAATCCTCTATATTTTCTATTGATCCAGCGCGGATGGTAGACCACAGTACAACCCGTGCACGGCGTTCGTAAGCCAAGTTAAATACCAACTGAATCTCACGATTTGTCATGTCATTTGCAGTGCGTTTGTAACCTAACAATGAAATTATTCGACTTGCTGCTGTGTGTGTGTGGGTAAAATCAACAGCACATGTGTCCATAAAAGCAGAATCAATTGATAAATCATTCTCGTTCTGTTCATCATCATCTTCATAAATATCTGCGTCTTGCATAGTCCCGCTTTTGACTGAAGGATCGGCAACTACATCATCAATTCTGGTCTCCCAATCTTCCAACCCTAGGTCAATTTCAGCACCAGGAGTGGTTTTAAACGAGTCCAGATAAGCTTTGATGGGTGACATCGGCTTACTAGACTCTGCAGACGAAGAACTTCTAGCTCTTGGACTGCGGATAGTGGCACGCATTTCGTTGTGCACGTCTAACTGCTGCTTGGATTGGCGTACGTGTTGCAAATATGCTAAAATGTCCGAAACAAATAATTTCTCAGTTGATGATGAACTGGATGAATCAGTATTCAATTGCTTATGGCAGGATGCGATTAAGCGCATTGTGCGAGCAATGTCTTTGCGGCCGCCTTCGCGTCTGGATAACGGCGTTTCTAGCTTCTCGATATATCTTATTACATTAGCAGCATTTTGTCGCCTTTGTTCTGCTAGTGTGCGATTGTTCAGAGCTAAACTACCCATGCTACTTTCTTTTCGCAATGTTTGGCAGAACATACTTCCACTAGATGTTAATGCTACCCCAGTTGACGGCGCAGCAGGAACGTTAGCTTTACTCATGCTCGGTGGTGGAGGTGGAGGACCTTTTCCTGGAGGAGGAGGCGGGGCGCCGTCACCGGCAGGTGGCGGAGGAGGCGGGCCGGGTCCTGCTGCATTGCGAGATGGCGGGGGGGCTGATGCGCCGCCTTTTAGGACTGGACTATTTGGAGCACTGTCCACTTTGATGTCTTCAATTAACGACCATTGGAATAACGATAATAAAGGATCGTCGCTCTCCAATCCTTGTAATCCTGTAATTTTGAACTCATCATATTTCCTCTCTTTTGAGCTAGAATAGTCATTTATTGGTGATCGATACTGCAAAATTTGATGCAACTGTTGCATAGGGGTACTACCCCATGACAAAGACACTGTCTTCACCGCGTCGCTCTCGTCATTCTTCGAGCTTTCGGATTCGGAGTCGCTGTCGTGATATATACTGGAATGCTCGGAACAAGAAGACGAATCATTATCCTCTACGCCGATTCCTGCGACTAATCCTTCAAACTCCGCCTGTAAATCGATCGACACTGGTGCTTCCCAGCGATTATTTGCTACTGCTTCGCGCAATGCCAATGAAATTTTTGCGTCAAATAACAACTGCTTGACCTCATCCGATTGGAACACACACACTTCGGCATATGCAATAGCTTCCTGTAAAGCGCGCAACTGTCCTTTCACTAAATCCGTGGAGGAAGATATGTTTATGGACATAACTCGATCATCTAACAATGGGCTTTCAACACGGCTACCTTTGTCTACTTTTTTGTTCTTCTTTCCACTCTTATCGTATTTATTAGTGTTGTTGTTGTTGACACCGGCACCGCCCTCGTCGCCTCGAGATATGAATAATCTGTTCAGCTTTTCCAGGGTCATGACACCTAATCCAATAGCGCTATTCAAGTACTTCTTACTCATGTGATCTGCCAATTCTTTGGATAACAACAACATCTCTTCCTGACAATTGGGATGAAATTTCATATAAAAAGTAGGGCCATGCGTATTGAGAAGAGGATTGATGACCCTTCCGATTTCATCCCAATCATCAATGCGGCATTCTTTCCTCAAGCTGACTAGAAGTTGCGCATCTTTAATCAAAGTGCTATTAAATGGTGTAACAATAATGTCACGAGTTGCTTTAACAATCGCATTTTCTAATGACTGGCTGTCAATAGAGCCTTTCTTAATGTTTCCAGGAACACCAGTAACAGCCCCATTGCACAAGGACTCGGCCAAATAACTGATAGCAAGAAGATGCAACAGTTCTTTTCTACTCTGGTTCATTTCCACTAAAGCAAACTGTACAAACTGCTGTAATGTCCAAGTTGTCTTCGAGTCAGTAATGATATTTTTGGACAAGGATGGGTTCAAAATCGAAGCCACACGATCTAATTCACTCAATTTTTTTGCACCAAAGTTTGCAGTCGTCGTTGCTGTTTGCTTGCCAACAACTTTCTCGTTCTCGAAATATCGACTAAACCATGACTCGTTCTCTTGGAAAGCATCCAACAGAGACACGATACATGTGAAGTCTTCCTTTTCTTGTGCGGTTAAGAGAGCAACACTGTTTCCATTAAATCTTTCTGAGTCAATTTCACCAGTAGCCAAACGAACAGTACACAAACACTCAGACAAGGCTAAAAGCTCTTGCCATAAGACACTTTCAAATCGAATCTTAAACTTCAGTGGCATGTTGTCTACGAGGATGCTCACCGGTATCCCATTTCTCACTTCTGATAAAGCTTGCTCTAGCCCGATATGCGAAATAATTTCAAACGCCATAAAAGATGGACGGTGAGAACCTTTCCCACTTTTCTCTTTGTCTACTGCGTTGAAATCTGTAGGGCCATCGCATATAAATGCGGTAAAAAATGCCTTCTTCTTATCCCCAAAGGAAGTAAATGCTTGGGCAACACGTAAGAGACCAGACATGGGATTCATATGACCAGATGCAAGCACGTCACTGACGGCATCTTTTACGAGTGCAACATGCTCAGATCCATTACAGCCGGTGTTATCGCCTGCACTTAATGCATTTAAAAGTGATAATACTGCATTACTTTCACCAAAAATTTTGTCTTGTTGAGACGAAAATAATTCAATGAAATCTGCAGCTTGATTGGTTAGCTTTGACAATCTGCTGGTTTGAGGGGAAATAACATTGCACTCATAGAGGTCAATATTGAAGGTAGAATCTAAGGTCAAGTAGATGTCATGCTCGCCAATAGTGATTGCTTCATCCCCGCCGTCAACATCAGTACCGCCCTTCGATTCATCTTTAACGAAATTGACGCTGCATCCTTTGCCATGACTTATGGCATCAGTGATCTTATTTTCAACAGCGCGAAGAAGTACTGTCAACTCTTGAAATTGCTCGAAGTGTAGACACGCAGTGATATATCTGCGAATATCACTTGCAACTAAGTTTTCAACAAATCTTGGAACCATTATCCCCCCATACACATGTGAACATGATTCCAAGGTCTTGATGTAAACTGAAGAGTAATCTATCGACCCGCTGTCTGGTACTGGAATCATTGCAGAGACAGCACGAATTTTATCAAATAATGTAAGCGTCTTGGGCGGTTCAGGATCAGGTTCAGGATCAGGTTCAGGAGATAGAGGATATTCCACCTCTACTTCTACCTCCACCTCTTCTTCTGAATCATACTCTTCGTCAATTTCTTCATCCACTTCCACCTCCCGGGTTACATCCACCAGTTTGGCCACCTGAATGATATCATCGATCATTTCTTCGTATTCTTCCTCGGAAGCATATTCGACTTCTATCATCTTCGGAGGGTCGTCAACGGCAAATGGAGCAGAAGAAGGTGCACGCGGCGGCGGTGCCAGAGGTGCAGGAGGAGGAGGCCGTGCTGAATCAATTCCTTTGAAGAAATTATTAACATCGACATCAGACATTCCCTCTTGCCGCATTTTATTACGAATAGCTTGTTCTGGAATGTTCAAGTTTTGCATCCTTTTCCACTTTGACAAATCCGGCACAGCGGGAGAAGGTGATGCAGCAGGTGCCAGTTCTTCCACGACTAGATTAGTCGCTTGGTCTTCGTCTGCTCCTTCATCAGTTAAATCCTGCAAATAGTCGACATACTTATCTATATCTAATAGCAGTTGCATACTCGCCTCGTGGTCAAACCTCTTTTTGACATTTTCACCAACACTAATGAGTGCTTCACATGATTCTAAATCTAAAGACATGAGTTCGGAAGCTTTTTCTATGGCCACCATAGACATTTCTGGAAAAGGCGGTGTCCAGGCCACTTCTTTTGTGCGAATATTCTCGTAATATATTTTCGGAGCATCATTCTCAGCAGCAGCATCTTCACCTTCCCCCTCGTCAGCATGGGACAAATACAACAAATCTCTATACCTGATGACTTTGGACTCATCCGGTAAAGTGACTATGCTTGTAGCATTTAGTTCCCATGAAGTCACGCCAGTATCCATATCAATATAAAAAGCTGCAAGATTGATGTTAAATAATTGAGCGATGCGCGCGCGCGCAGGAGGAGGAGCAGCTGGAGCAGGGGGAGCCGGCTGAGGAGATGAAACCACTGGTGATGCAGGCGGCGGAACAGCTGGTGCAAGTGGTGGCGGCGGCGGGATAGCAGATGGTGGGACAGGAACCATTTTCTTCTTCATCACAGCTCTTTTTAACTTTAGTGGCTTTTGCACCGTTTCATCTACCATGATTGTTTCCGAAACAATAATAGTTTTCTTCACTTTCTGGGTGGCTTTTCTGACATGCTTTACAGATTTACTTTGCATTTGTGTTTCTTTGCGGTAACGCTTACCATCCCTGTAAATGTATCCTCTATCATCGAGCTGTGTGTTATCGAAATTAATAGCTTCAGACATCGAGTTATCGAGTAAACCTGAAATACTGTCTCCTCCTTCCGAATCGAAGCTAGCATTCGCATCATCAATCGATTTAAACCCAAAGCTAGATAGATTGCTGCTTGAAACATGCTTCGATGATGCATTGTTCAAGTCAACTGACGTTGATATCTCAGGCAAATTTGGAACAGACGCTGGAGCAGCTGCAGGCTCAACATCTGGTATGAATTCCACGTGACTTGCGACTTTACTAGCATTAGCTAAATAATCTCTATCGAATTCTTCCTGTCTGTGTTCAGTGTCCATGCTCAATAAACTAGTCCAAGAATCAGTCGCCTTAGGTGCAACCGTTGTTCTGGCTTGCAAGGCAACCCATAGTGCAGACCATTGCTCTGTCTCTGCTAAGCCACGCAAATTAATTTGTGAGCTCACAAACTCCATTAAAGAGACAGTTTGTGCAGACTTGGTATGCAAATCTACACGGTTTTGCCATTCATTCATCACTTCCACTAATGGAGCGGAAGTCACTTTGACTTCGAATACAAACGTCTTAACATCTTTATCTCCCTGTGTGACTACTGCATCTCCACTTGCTATTTCCAGCGCACCTTGAGGGAAAGCCTTTATCACTTTGCCCATAAACACATTGAAGATATTAGTTGCTTGGTTGATAATATCCACTGCAAGTTTTGCTTCTTCTGCACAAAACTTGCTGTCGATTTCACCTGTCACTCTTAATGAATGCAAATCCTCCAACGCACGCATTAACTGATTTTCATCTACATTAACCATGTTCTGGTCAAAACGATTTTTCAGGTGAACAACTTTGGCATATTTCTCAATTAATGTACCCATTTTAGTACATTCAAAATCATCATTCCAATTAAGTGAGAACTTTTCGTTGCGACTAGGATACCCATTCTGGAGAAAATTTTCATTTTGCATTAGATGCAAATTGCTTTCCAATACATCAAACACATCATACATGGAGCGTTCGCCTGATGCGATGGAGTCGAGATCTGTTTTGAGTGCTTTCTTCAAACGTGCGTGTGATTTCAAATGTTCTAGTAAATCTTCTGCTATGCGTAATACTTGTTGATTCACTTCAAGGCCATACCCTCCGCCGTTGCTATATGAGACTGACCCCCTGTTGTTGGTAATAGCTTTGGATAGCAAACTTTCGAATTTTACAATGTTCTCGCTTAATTCTGTGGAAGCAACGATTGGTGCGATCAATAGTATGTTCTTCGATTGAACCGCATGATGCGCATTCTTAAGGCCTTTCATAATAGGTTTCGAATAGCGACGTATAATAGCGCCACGGAGCCATCTTTGCAAGGTCACAATTGCAATATTGCGAATAATATTTCTCTTCTCATCCATCAAAAGAGACTGCTCTGCACGATAAAACACTTTCGTTTTACCGACATGACACCCTTCACATAACTTCATGTTACGTTCCGACGCAAATAAAGAAACCAATTCTTGTGAAGTCTTTGCATTGGCAGTATGTGAGAATTTAGCACCTTCGTTGCGAGAGCTGACGGTCCCCTTCCGTTTCCCGAAGATGTGGTCATAGGACACAAGTCCAGACTTCTTCATTGCATTACCTATGTTTGCCTTTCGGCGTTGCTTGGGAGCAGGGGCAGCGTCAGCAGCGCCTTCACTCTCAGGTAAGATGGACAAGGCGATCATGTGGTATCTAGAAGCGAAATCTTTGTGCGATAATCTGCAGGGGTACCCACTTTGCATGATTTGCACGGCTTCGAATACCCCTGAGTAGGTAAGCTGTTCATTCACTGCAACCGGATCACTCTTTCCAGGCAGTTTGTCATTATTAGGCTTGATACATCTAATATAATGTGGTACCGTTGTGTTTAATTGAGCAATCAACGAGTCTAGTTGCAAAGAAAACTTCCTTGTGACAGTCATTTTGACAACTTTTAGCTTGGGGTCTTTGGTGCCTTGCTTTTCCATAAGGCCTGTATCGTTTGAAGTGCTGGAATCGTTCGTAAAAATACGAGATAATAATGTGATTTGAGAGGTCATCATTAACTCTAACCCATCTTTGGACACCTTATCGTTGTTTTTGGTCAGGAAACCTGTTGGAGTATACTCAACGCGGCCAGCATAATGCACGATGAAAAAAGTTTTTCCGCCTGATGAATTATTAAATCTTGGATGATTATTGCCACTAAATCCTCCCATGGTCTTCACTTTATGCAAATCATCAGGTGCATATTGCTTAATGATCTTAGATAGAAAGCCTTCATCAGAGCCTCTAGGAATTTGACCTTCCTCGTCGAGTATAGGGAAAAGTCCAATCTTCGGCTTCATGATCAGATCCAGTGCATCCTGGTTATCAACATACTGCAATTTGGGCACTACGATCCCCTCGCTTTCATACAGACTCATTTCTCCTTTGAAGATATGGAAATTAAAGTGCTGCTGCAGATTTTCGTTGGCGAGATTAATACAAAGCTGTTCCAGGGAATTCCGTGCGAAAATTTCGAAGCCGAAGATGTCTAGAATACCAATAAAACCATTTTCTTCATGCATTTCTACTGGCAGCAACTCTTCCGTGCCGTCTGGTGCCTGGTTACTGGGAACATTGATCGCTTTGTTCACTTTGGATACGATCCAGTCGAAACAGCGGCAATAAATTTCTTTTACCAGTGCACGTAAGTTTTCTCTCGCCGCAACAAGGTCATATCCTTTGTATATGATTGAACCTTTCCTACCATCTTTGCCCGTTTGCATGGCAGTAAACAATAGCGCTTTTTTCAGCATCTCGTCGCTTACTTTGAAGGCCATCGAGGCACGACCGATCCACTTTCGGCTCTCAGGAGTGATTGCTGCTTTGTCTTCAGCGTCCAGTCTGAACTCCACTTGACCCAACAATATGATACCCGCCAAAATATTCATTAACTGGTCTTGTTCTGAATTGCTAAATTTCAAAGATTCCATGGCATCACTCATCTCCTTAAAGTTTTTCAGATCATCCACGCCAGGCACGGCGACGCATTGTCCACACCCCAGGAATTGGGACATTAAGGGATTTCGCGATATGTCTTTCAAGCCCAAGTCCTCCAGCTTAGTTGAATCATACCCTTTTAAAAACTGGTAAAAGATGTGATAATTTCGTTCATTGGGCTCCTGAGAAACAATACGCGATTTCTCTAATAAATAAGTGGTATTCACTGAACGAATAATATTCTTTTGATTCGGACCAAACCAGATCTCAATAAATTTACCAAAGCGACTACTGTTGTCGTTCCTGTTAGTTTTTGCATTTCCCCATGCTTCTAGTATAGGAGAAGCTTTTAATATTTTTTCTTGAATGGCATCCTTTTCAACCTCATCATCAGCAGCAATATCAAATTGTCCTGCAGAAGAAGTAGCCCCAGAATCATTATTGCCGGCTGCTGCAGCATCTAATAGCAGTGCATTCCTCCCAACCTGCGCTGCTAAATATGCCAAGCATTGCTTGGTAGCTTCTGTCTTACCTGCACCTGATTCGCCGCTAATAATCAAGGATTGGCTCTTTCCCTGTTGCAAACCGTTCATTGCAGCACACGAGATAGCGAAAACGTGGGGATGGTCAGATAAGTTGGAATCGCCTGAACTGTATCCATTCATGACCTCATGATCATATAGGCCTTTGATCCACTTGAACGGATTGAATGAAATCAGAACTGGTCCGATGGCTGTATATATACTATCCCCCAAGAAGCGTTTTTGTAGTGCGTAGAAAATACCGGGACGGTGTACATCTGTAAGTTTGACTAAGTCGCTGTGCGACCCTTCATTCAGATCGCGCTGACCCAGCACTTGTACAACTTCGTTCAGTTTGAACAAGCGAGCTGCGTTGGGAGCGTGTGTACCAGCGCCTCCTGTGGCACAAGGAGGGGGAGTAGTAATGGATCGCAGAGTAGTGTGTGTGGGATGGGATACGACATAAGGATGAGGAAGGGCAGGGTAAGTACAAACGCATTCGAACCTATTTCGTGAGCATGTATATCTATATGCATGTATAATTACATGCAGTTATGTATGCAGGTTGTGTGCGGTGTGCCCGACACAGCAGAAAAAAGGCAGCCGCTTACCTTGCACACTGACCGTCCCTCCAGCGTCATCTACTGATATAACCTCCACTAGCTCCCACACCAACTCCTTGTTGGGAACAAATACATGCTGCGCTTCGCTCATGGTCTTATCGGGAAGAGAACAAACTGGATGCTACTTGACGGACTCTTGTCTTTGGCCGATGGCGGTACAGAATTTCACCTGCCCCTCTAATGGACCTAGGGCCTAAATGCACCTTCACGTCCAGTCTACTGCTTTGCCGACTACTAGTTGGCCTATCAAGCTGATTTGTGTGATGCACGCGCTCCTGTAAGCTGCAATTTATCTGTTTATTTACTGTATATGCGTTGGTCGTCACAAACGCTACACGAAAAGCGGTGAGTTTCCACAATAAAGGGTCTTCTATGCACAAATTTCCCATAATTTCCCACGTATAAACTCAATCTAGATAGAAATAGCATAGAATTTTCCATTCAAAAGTCAGCTATGTCGGAAGCTATTCCTTCATGGATGAATAAGAACCACGACGGTCCTGCTGCTCCTCGAGCTCCAGTTGCTGATGCTAATACGCCAAAGCGACCAGGTGGGGCACCTCCCAAGCTGAATATTGTCAAGAAGATGGTCAAGTCGAATAAAGTCTTTTATTTCCAAGGAAATAATGTAGATGGGGATGTCTTCTTTACGGCATTAACCAGTGGGGAGTCGCGTTGGCTCCTTCCACCCGATGTCCCGGTGTCAAGAATCAGATATATCAGCCACTATACTGATGCTGGAGTGCCATATTACGAGTCATTAAAGACCAAAGCTGTCACGTGGGAGTTACCACAGGATGGCGTGAGTGAAGCAGCAGTAAAGTCCATCAAAATGCTAACCAAGATGAATCGTGCTCAATGCATGAACATCCTCACCAAAGACCAATTCAGCGATGAAGGACAAATACATCAATTAGATCTCATAGACCAATATGCTGCGGACTTGGACGAAGGAAATGTCACAGCAGAGCTTTCGGAAGAGGAGGTGGAGGAGATCGAGCATCACCACCTCGACGGCTCGGTTAAAGCTCCTGTGAGCATCCAGCCGCCCGGTGCTCCGGGGTCCAAACCGCACGGGGCTCCTCCCGACCTTCCTGGCTTGCAGCCCCCCCCTGGTCTCCCTGGTCCTCAAGGCCAACATGACTCGCATGTAGCAACCACTCCCGTCCCGCCTGCGCTGCATGCGCCGCCCGGAGCGCCCCACCCAAAACCTGTAGATTACTATGATCCAGGCACTCCGAAGACCGAGCCGGGGACCCCTATGGCCTCACCTAACGCAGGTAGAACTTTGCCAGCCATTCCTGGAGGCGCGAGTGGGGCTTCTGCAGCAGCAGCACTCACACCAGTTAACACAAATAATGTCCCTGTGGATAAATATTATGACCCTGGTACTCCTGCATCGCCGATGCCTATTCAGACGGAAAACCCGCACTCTCCTGCCCCAGCTCCTGGCGACATGCGTGCTTCAATAGGGGGGGGCGAGGGAGGTCCCAGCGGGTTCGATGAGGAGGAGGAGGAGGAGGACGAGGACGAGCACGGTTATACAGGAGATGACCCGGCAAGGAATTCCAGCAGATTGTCTGCTATACGAAATGACGACAGCTGTGATTCCTATAGTCGAGGATCTGCCAATGCTATTCAACAAAAGGAAGACAATGATAACTTGAACCCTGTGCAAGGGCTTATGTCCGGCTTTATGTCTAAGCAACCTGTGCGAAAAGTAGGTACGAATAACAAAGAAGATAATGTTGGTGAATGGAAAAGAAGGTACTTCATATTATCTCCCATGGTGCTGTCTTATTACGTTGATTATATAGATATGGAGCTGCATGATGGTAAGAAACCACAAGGAGAAGTTCAGATTTTCCCTCATACCATGGTTCAAAAGTGTGCAGCGGAGTCCATGTCGGGGGGGCAGGAATTCATTTTTCGATTGCTGAATTCCGTCACAGGAGAAAGCATTCGTATCGGCTGCGCCAGCGAAAGTTCCAGAGACCTTTGGATGCAATGTATCTTAAACGCAGCCAATAACTTGCAAGGAAAAGGCTTCATGGCAGATACCTTTGGATGCTATGGTAACATGTTGACGGGATATAAGAAAAAATATTTTGTCTTGGTCGGAAATAAACTACATAGATTTGCCAGCGCAAATGCATTAACAAATGAAGAAGAGTGCATGTCAATCAATAAAAAGACAAAGTTAGAACGTGTGGAGGAATCAAAGGGACGGTTAGTTCTGATCAATGCTACTGGAGGAGATGGCCCCACCAAGTATCAATTGCAATTAGACACGAATGGTGTGCCTAAAAGTCAGTTTGCGAAATGGTTAACTGCTTTCCAGTCGAAGATACAGGAAGGACATGCAGACGATCATTCTGAGATGCACACTATGGCGTTTGCTGATGACCCGAAGTATGATGACAGCAGCGAAGGAAGCGATGTAGAAATGACACCAGATGTGCCTGTGGCAGCTGCACAAGAGCCGCCTGTAACAAAATTTGCTCCGAAGGTAAGGCAGCACAGTATCTACTTGCCAGTTGGGGATACACCAGAATCAACTACGGCATTTGCTTCGCAATATCCTAATTTGAAAACTTCTACAACACCCGCATTGAAGCCTGGGACATTGCCTTCACGACCTACTGCAGGTCCACCTGTCGTGCACGAGGCACCTCCCGCAGTAGTGCCCGAAGCTCCCATTCCCGTTGAAGCCAGCCGTAGCAGTGAAAATGCACAGCCAGCTGAGCTTGCTGCACCTGCACCTGCACCCACATCCGCGTCGCTTCCGCCGCCTCCACATGCAGCAGAAAATCATCTTTCGCTCGCAGAGGCATTTGCTGAATCTGACCTGGTCCCTACCCCTGCTCCAGCAGCGACTACAAACAACCCAGAGATGGAAGCCCTTGTTGCAAGGTTAGCTCAGTTAGAAGCAGAAGCGAAGGAGCAGGAAGCCAAAAAGGCAGCCAAAGCTTTAAAGAAAGCTAATAAACAGCTCGGTATTAAACCAAGTGCTTCAGCGGCGCAGAGCGATGACCCTATTGCATTGCAATCAAAAATAGGACCAGGTTCTTCAGATCACCCACACCATTCACAAGAAGGCCATTCGAGCACTGGTGAAGCAGCAGTAGGAAGAGGTAAAGAAAAAGGTGGCGAGTGCGCTCCATTAGAAGCTAAAAAAATGGGCAATTCGGGGCACACCAAAGCATTCCTGGATGCAATGTATGGTGCTGATAGTGAAGACTCTAAGGAAGAAGAAGAAGAAGAAGAAGACAAGGGTCGCGAGGAGCACCATAAATCAGCGCCAGGAGAGGATAAGGAAAAGCATGCTCATCATAAGCATCATAAGCATCATAAGCACCACCACCATCACTCAGAAAAAGATGACTCGCACCACAAGCATCATCATAAGGATCACAAGGACGATGATCACAAGTCAGATAGCAAGCCAAATGACAATGAGAGTGACCTCAGTCACGGCAGTAAAAGTAAAAGGCCGGACAGCCGGCAGTTATCAACCTTCAATCCAGAAGCGGCGGCAGCAGTGGCGGCAGCAGCAGGAGGAGCTGCTGTAAGTAGCAATGGCAATGGCAGTCCAAGATCATTTGGAGAGAGTCAACAAAATAAACCTTTCGTTAAGCAATTATTTGAAAAATATTGCACTTTTGAAGAGGAAACAATCGATGTTCGTGGAATACAACGACTGTATTACGATCACGGAATATTCAAGCCAGTGGACCGCATCTTGCAATCTATGTGGGGGATTGGAGAGGTGCAGCAGCATACTACATTCAGTAGTGCTAACTTTAATTATGATGATTTCACCACTTGGTACCGAGTCAAGGGCACGGTATTAAACGATTTGAAGTTAACTTATTCTTTCAATCAAGACTCACGGGCGGCACCGTCATTCCCTTTTTTCAACCGAATTAAAGTGTGCATGTTGTTCAGAGGTCAGGATGAGAAGGCAGAGTTTGATGATTTGAAAGGTTATCTAGACGCTCCCACTTTCCGGCAGTTGCATGAGGTGCTTCTAGACCAAGCATTGATCAGGTATGTCATAGATGATGACGATGGTCGTGAGAGAGAACCAACTTGTAAAGAAAGCATCGAAAACATTGTGCAAATTGCTGAACACCACGCTAAGGTCAGTGTCAGTGCCAAACTAAACATGGTCGATAAATCACGTGTGTCAACTTCAAAGAAAATATTCTTGGAAGATTACGTAACATGGATGACAGAATTTGGCGTAGAACAAACTAAATCGCAAGTCGAGGCTGCTATTCCTGTGGAACCACCTAAGAAAAAAGGATTTGCTAGTGCCACACGCAATGCCTTCCGAGGTTTGTTTGGATTGAAAAAAGCCGTAAAACCTGTGTCAACACAAGACGTTTTTGGGACCGTGTATAACAATGCACCTCAGCCGATTCATTTTCATGCAGATAAACAAGAGCTCATGAGACCGGACCCAAATAGACGCTCTATTACTAGCAACTACACTGAAGATACCGATGATGATGAGGAGGAGGAGCAAAAGGAAATTCCCCGTAGCATTCCACATGAGTCAACAATACATGATGCTCACGAAGCAGCCTTGGCCCGATATAATGAAGGAACAGAGCACTCACTAGAAAAAGTTGAAGAAGAAGATTCTTCTGATGACTCAGATGATACCGTAGATGTAAATGCAGCTTTAAATCGGGATCTAAAGCATGAGTCCGTAACTAATACTGATGCTTCATCGGATAAAGACCAAGGACCTCTGCCGACGAGTGAAGACTTGTTTCACCATATGGATGGTCCAATTCACGGAGGAAGTGAGCATATTTACAAAGCCTTAAATGATACTGAAGACAACAGGAAAGTTAGCAGCGCATTTGCCGATGCTTTTGGAGGTGAAGTAAGCGTCACTGCAAATGAAGTGGATAAGCCTGCGGCACCGCCAGGACACCCTGCAGCTGCAAAACCCACCCCGCCTGGTCCGCCTGCGGCAGCTTCAGCAGAACCTCCAGCGAAGCCTCTATCTGCACTGGAAAGAATGGCCTTGGCGAAGAAAACTGCTCCCCCTGGCCCTCCGACAGCAGTGCCACAGTCTTCCGTCACCCGTACAGCCGAGAAGGCGGCTCGCCCGAAATCTGTAGAGTTTCACGAGGTATTGCCGAAAAAAGCTATGACTTTAAAGGAGAAGATGGCAGCTGCAGTAGAAGCGAGAAAGAAGCAGAAGGACTTAGAAAAGTCCAGCTCTGACGACAGTGAGAGTAAAATAGTTGCTGGTGCATTCTCAGAATCAGCAGCTGCTTTCGAACAAGCAGAAGCTGCAAAAGTGCTATCAGCAGCCAAACCAGCTCTCGATAAAGTGCAACCACCAGCACCAGACGCGAATCATCGCCATCACCATCATAGCATCGAAGATGCTCTTAAATCACATCGCGCAAACAGTAAGCTAGCAATTGAAGTGCACACTAACAGCGTCTCATGGGGAAAAGACCCAAAACAAGACCCAAAAAAATCGCACGCGAGCAATACTGCTGCCTCAAGCGAGCCGGTATACAAACAAGATTTCATGTTCGATGAATATTCTTCTGGGGTTGCCCCTATTGCTTTAGACATGGCTACTCCAGTACGTCGCACCAGTTATTTCATGTCTAATAACCTGCATAATACAGGTAAGAAGCTGAGCACAAAGCAGAAAGCAGTGCAAAAGAAGACACCCAACAGCAAATCAGGTGGGTTCTTCGCTCCAACTCAACGAAAGGTAGTTGCTGCATTCAGGCCTGTTGTGGCAGAAACAGGCTTAGACCTAGCACAAAACGCAGAACCTGTGACACCATCTGTTAGCCAGAAAGCAGCTCCAACAGCAGCAGAGCTAGCAGTACTCCGCCAATTAGGATTCGATACTGCACCTGCTGTTTCAGGCGAAGAATGGGAGCGGAAAGAATCTGACGCGCCTGTGGGTGAAGATTGGGAAAAACGGGCTGGCCTCACTCCAATCGCCTCACAGACACCTGGAAGTGCATCTACACCTAAAGGACATGCTTCATTCCTATTCACTCCGCAAACGGTTCCGCAAGCGAACGCAGATTCTGCAGGTGCACTATTGCCTGCTGCACCGATTGGCCGTATGCGTCGCAGTAGTGTGACGACTTTTGCAGGCAGTGCGGCAATGGGTGCAAACATGGTCACTAGCAGCGTGCAAACTGGTGACAGTGGCGTGGGTCAGTCATATATCATTGCAGGTTTTGAAGGCAACCACAAGCATAAACATAAGCATTCTAAGCAAGTGCAACTTCTCAAAGCTGAAATGTCTGCGGCTGCAGCAAAAGCGGAAGCAGCAGCGCGAAACAATCCGAATCTCGTCGCAAATGCCAGTGAGGAAGAATTATCACAGCATGTGCCGAAGAGCGCATTTCATTTAATTTTAGGCGAACGATATGCAGTGGATGACATGTGGATACGAGTGAGAGAAGAAGAGGCAAAAATCGCACTAGAGCTAGAACAAGCTGAAGAAGATGCAGCCAATCGCATCAGACATGCGGAAATGGAATCATTACTCAAAGTGCAATATGCATGGTCAGAGCGACATGCCTGGCAAGTTAAGGCACAACATGAGTTGTCTATCGCGCAATCTACTGTCGATCAAGAAGCACACGATTTGGAAGTGCGACGCAATGCGGCTGCTAGTATGCATAAACAGCGTACTGCAGATTTTACAAGCGCATATAGTCAACTGCAAACACATTTCAATGCAGTTGAAAAAGAAAAAGCAAGATTACATTCAAAACAAATTCGTTTGGAAATGGAAAATGCAATGCAAATGTTAGCATTAAAAGATTCGCAACAAGAACTGTTAGATCTATTGCAAAAATCCAAGCAAATCCATGCCAAGCATTTATCGCTAGATCGTGAAGTTGCGATATCGCGGCAGAAACGGCTACCGCATTATATGCAACACGGCCTTGAGAGCGATAGGTTTTTAGAAGGAGTGGAGCAAGGCGGTCATGGGGTGGGTGCCAATGGCCATGCTGATGCTACTGCTGCTGAACATACAGGAGCCCATGCTTCACATACAGCATCACGCCTACTATTTGCTAATGCTACAAATGCGAACAGTGTGGAAAAGGCCGTTGTATTTCATAAATACGACCCAAATAGCGTTAAATTGAACACACATACTGCGGCACAGGCGAAAGAAGCTAGGCGGCGTGCCAGTGTAAATTCTGATGTTGGGCATGAGATGAAAGGAGAAATGAATTTCCGTACCAAAGAACATGAAGAGCATCTCAAAAAATACAAAAACCTGTATAACCAGCACCCGGAAACACATGACCACCTCCAAGTGCCAACCAGGAAACAGATTGATGATTTAACTCCCGCACAAGTTCTAGCCAAAAAAGAACGTGCCGAGAAAATTCGATTAGAACAGTTGAAGAACCAAGGCCCCTTGAGTATGTCAGTAAGATCTGTAGCCGCGGGTGCAACGAAAGGAAATTTCTTGAAAAGGGGCGGGGGCACGGGAGGCACTGTAGGCAAGAACTTAGCAAAGCATTGGAAGGCCGGAACGCAAGACCAGGCGCCAGCAGCAAGAGAACCTGTGTATCAACCGCCAGCTGCACAAGCGAAAAAACCTCATTATGCGGCGTCGAAAGCTAGAAGTGGCACCCCTCCACCGCCTGGAAAAGGGAAAAATAAGGTTGATTTGCCTTTTAGTCCTGAAATCTATACTGGGATGGACACACGTGTTAGTGCTCCCAAAGACCATCGAGGGCATTATGATATTGGTATGATCGTGCATCAGAATAAGTATGTGCCATTGCATACCAGAGGAGCATCGCCGAGTCAAAGGACAAAAAAGTAAAGTTGCACCCAAAGGTTTGTTAGTATTAAGTATACCTATATTGTTTTCTTGGAAATAGATAATAAATGAATATTAGTCAATCATCTTCTTTTTTGTCTAGATTCTCTTTATAATATCTCACAATATGATAGTATTGTATTTATTGGATGGCCTTCTTTGCCTCTGGCCTTGCTTTCCTTACTCACCTTTTCATATACACTTTCGTTTCTCTATGTTTTACTCCTTGCTGGGTGCATTCGTTGCAGATGCCATGCCCGGTCGTCTGTGCAGCATTCGCTCCTGTTCCATCATGTCCCACAGTCTGAATTGATCATCCTTTTCTGTAGCCTTCGCGCGCTGATTCAAATATAATTCCGTTAAACCTAACACAATCTCGACGCTGATTAGTATAATAATCACCCATTCTAGTTTCTCTCCTTTCTCAGCGTTTAAAATATCTAAGAAAAACCTTGAATTATCTTTGACTAAATCCAGTTTAAGGGACAAGTCCTTAAAGCGGTAATCCAATTCAAATTCTGTTCGCAGTGCTTCCCATGTGTAATGATAATCAGCATTCTCCCATGCGGCGTCAGAGCCTTCAAAAATGCCTAATTTTGACAAAACGTTGGTGATTACTGTGTTGTTCGAAGCAACTAATCTATACAATTTCTGCTTATCCAGAGCATTGATAGCATTTCCTCCGGTCGTTTCAACTTTTAAGTTCATCATCATAAACGATTCCAGCATTCTATCAACGTCGTCAGCATAGTAATCAAGAGAAACAGTTTGAGACATTACTGTGGCAACGATCGTTAAATTGTTCGAGTCTAGTTGCTTTATGTTTAAATGCGCTGCTTTCACGACAGACGGTAAACCTGCGCACGATCATATTTGAGGGAGGGTTAACAACAGGAGCCATTAAGTGTGCAACATACAAGCATACATTCATGTACAACACACACATACTCACACATACACGCACACACATATTTACACACACAGACACACACACACTCACACACATACCTTCGAGTTCCGGGTGGATCATCAGCGTATACTCGTCGGTTATCATGGCGCTGGCTCCTAGCGGGGTAGTAATCGCGTTCTTCTTAATGTTGTCCAAATGCTCGTTTTGCTTAGCAGCTGGTACATTGAACATAACGACTGAGCCATAATTGAACACGGTCACATACTCATTGGCAGCTTCGTTGAGAGTAATTGTCAGAGATTTAGAGTCGAAATGTTGAGGGCATTTCCCGTATAAATCCGGATTATTGAAAACTCGCATGATGTCAATTCCTCGAGCCAAGTAGAATGCTTTAACCTCAACTGGCTTCCCTCCTTTGGGAGGACCAGATTTAGAGGCTCTCAGTTCTTCTTTTTCTTCGTTCAGTTCCATTTCTTCGGCATGACTGTATATATATGATAGAATTATTGGTATGGTCGTGCCAATGGCGATGATAATTGTGTAAGTTATTGTTATGACAGGCACAGATACACATGATGGTGTTGATGGTGTGTGGATTGGTAGGAAGCATAAATATCACATGAAAAAGAATAAAGCAAGTTATTATCTTGATCTAAATGGTGCGCATCAACACATATAACACTTTTCGACGAACTCAGTTCAGGAGAAGAGCCCTACGATGATGGAAAGGTCTCGTATCTCCTGCCACTTTGGACACATACCTCACAGTAGGATCGTCATGATTAAAGCGAATTCCAGATACCCTTGTAAAGTTCTTTTGAGGCAGCATGCATGCCCGTGCATGCCCACAAAGTGGCCGCAATGCTCGGAGGAACATGGTAGCACAAGTGCAAGGAAGCTTTTCCCTCTTTGTAATCTTGGTATGTACACCTAGGTACGCGGATTTTGGAGTGGACGTTGACTCAACACAGGTGCCTGGGTGCACCCACTGAAAGATACCAAGTGATCAAAGTTGCATTTATGTTTCAGGCTCTGCACTAATTGGTTCTTCCTTGCACACCGTTAGATCTGTATTGTATTCAATATACATGCCAAGATATTAGGCCGTATCTCTTTTTAGCAGACTCATTACAGCGAGAAGTGTCGTAGTGCTCGAATCTTGGTTGTCGATATGTCGCCTGCACAAGAGAAGCTATACTATGGATGGGTGATGGTAGGCATTGCTGCGCTGCAGGTGTTCTTTTCAGGCCCAGGGCAAACGTACTCTATTAGTAATTGGAAGAAGTCTTACACAACAGGTGTGTGTCTGTGCTGTACGCCGCATACCTCGTGTCCTGTGTGATACGTCTATCTGTACTATACTAATCATAACCCCAGACCTTGCAGGCAGGTGCAGGGTGTCGAGTGATATGCATTCGTAATGGTGTTTGCTTTCATTATATTGCGATGTTCACATCATAGGAATGAACCTCACCCTACTCAACACACATCGACCCCCCCCCTCTCTCTCAGGTGCTGGACATGGCCGCTTCCGCTGGGGCTGGGGCAGGCGCCTCTGGGTTGGCCTCTCTCATGCACCCGTTTTCGCCTCGCGGAAAGATATCACACCGCGGGCTGGAGTGCATGCAGGAGAGTCTGGCGCTGCTGCGGCTGGCTGCACAGCACGACCCCCTGTGTTATTCCCAAGGTGATGGTGATGCGGGGGGGCTGCTGCGGCCTTTGTTCACGCCCAA
>JACKZZ010007452.1_pt1 | contig 33085 bp, 42 predicted proteins | sample 8027871 | NCBI WGS metagenome assembly JACKZZ01 (sample SAMN15724774, study PRJNA655200) | protist metagenome | isolation source: fluorescence activated cell sorting (FACS) single amplified genomes of... | place: USA: West Boothbay Harbor, Gulf of Maine | collected 2000-07-19
GGCTTTTTAAATTTTCAGGAACAGGATTCTTCTCACCTGTATCTGGGTTTATCTTTGCAGTCATGTTATTTTCCTGTAAAATATTTAAATAAATCCTTAAAACGGCTCTCACTTTTCAGCTTGAGTCTTCCCTAGTAAATTGTAACCAACAATCAACGGATTGGAGGAGTCGGGCTTCCAAGAAGGCTTTAAGGACTTATTTAAATCTTTTAATAAAAAAATGCTTATCAAAGCACATCAGTGTATCCTTTTAGGGGTATAAGGGGAACCTCGTTATAGTTCCACCTGCACTATAAGTCATTGGTCGATCCCTTTAGGATACACTGACAGCTTCTGATAAGCTTTTGAGAACGCTAAATTCTCTAAAAGGGGGATTTAGAAATTTCATAAGCATCGAATGGAATTTTAGGGTATAATAGATGTAATATTTAGAGGTAATGTGGCTATGTCTAAAGATATAAGTATCGGAAACTTCACCTACAACTGTGGGTACTACAAGGTTTACGATAGTGTTTTAACTCACGTCAGAGAATTAGATGACGGGAATATCAAGGAATCCTACGGTCTAGGGGCGCTTCACGACTTAACAGGTTGGGAAGCAATAACAGTGCTTGAAGACGGGTTCGATAAATTTAACAGGTATGGACGAGAGCCTATGGAAGGTGACGGAGACGTAATGATGCGTATGGGTCAGCTTCTATGTGCATGTATCAGGCATCCATACGAAACAGTGAGGTGTATACAGTGAAATATATGGGTATAGTTAGTGTCTTAGCATTGTTAACTGTAATAGGTTGCAGTGCTTTAGAAGACCAATTAAGATGTGCTCCGCATGACTCGCAAGAGTGTGTAGGTTGGTTAGGTGATAAGCCTATAATGTTAGAGGAGGATTTGTAATGGGTGATTACGATGATAGAGGAGCATTCTACGATGAAGTACCATTTCCTAGATATAAATGGAGTGTTACTTTAGAAACAAATCCAATAACAATTAACATAGAAGCAGATACTGCTGAAGAAGCAATGGAGATAGCTGAAAACAGTTATCAATTAAAGACGTTACCCTTAGATAGCTTGCCTGAAATGCAGAGCGTATCAGCAAGAATAACAGGTGTAACTGAAGAATTTGCTACAATAATGAGAAAGGAGGTGAAATAACATGGGAAGAATGAGTGACTTGCATATCGAGTTAACAGATGAGTATTATGCTGAAGAGCAAAATGAACTTAAACCTGTTAAGGAGAAAGTAAACCACAAGCTTAACTACATAGGACAGCTACAACAAGAAAGAGATTTATATAAAGTTCAGCGAGATGTTTATAAAGCTGACTTAGATTTCTTTATAGCTGAACGAGACTACTACAAAGAAAGATTTGAGTGGGAACGTGCTAGAGTTTATAAGGCTTGGCATAACAATCCAGAAGTAAGAAATAAACTAGCTTATAAAAGGAGGTGGAAGCAGTGATAAGTAAGGAAGAAGAAGAGATTATGGCTACGAAAGCATATGAAAGAGAGCATGATCGGCAGGCTTTTAGAGTTGCCATGCTAGAGCAGGGATTTACTAGACGTCAAGTCCAGGCTTTAGAAAATCAAGCTAAAGAAATGTTTAATAATAATAAGGAGTAATATGAAAGAAAAATACTATGACATCGATTACGGTGTTCAAGCTAGTGTTAATCACTCTCAACGAGTAACGCTTAAAGAAATAGGTTATGATGATTTCTCGCCTGAAGCTGAACAAGCTGCGATAGACCACATAAATATGTTTCCAGAAGCTGAACATGATTTAACAGGTGATTGGGAAATAGATACGTATACACTAGAGTGTGAAGAACCTATAGAAGGTGATTCAGGTTGGACTTGTTGTATATGTGAAGCTGAATTTGATAACGGCTTTGGAAACAATCCTGACCCTGTTAAAGAAAATAAGAAAGGTAAACCTATAAAAGAATGGAATCCAAATGACCCTGACGGTTATGACCCTAGATGTTGTGACTCATGTAACACAAATGTAGTTATACCAGCTAGACTTAAGGAAGCAATGGAAACAAACAAAACAGAAGGAGGCTTATGGCAGTAATATCAGTAGCAAGAGAAAGAGAAGCCTATATAACACGACCTGAAATAAAAAGGTATAGTGTATGGGTAGACGGTGAGAAAATGACACCTAAATTTGTTAATTATACTGAAGCAAAAGAGTTATATGCTAAGTATAAACAAGATGGTTTCTATGATGTAGTAATAACTGGAGCAAGGTCATGATGAATGACTGGATTGAACAACTCCAGCCTATTATAGATGAGTACAAAAGTGGTGATGATTCACCATTAAGTCCTGACGAAGTTGAACGTCTAGCTTTGATAATCAGGTTTAAAATAGACGTTAATCAAGGGAATGTCTCAGTTGAAGATATGAATATAGCTTTAGATGAACATTCTATTTATCAATCAACATTACATTAAGGAGTAATATATGGAAGATTTTAACTTTGTAACAATGGAAGAACGCCCTATATATGTAGAGGACGTTGCTTTGTCTACCCATAAAGCAATCTACAATCCAGAAACTAAAAGAACAGTTTCAGTTGTAGGTAACGGGTATCAATTAGTTGACAACAATACAGTGTTCGGTCAATTCGAAGACGCTATTAGACTATCTGGTTTAGATTCTAATGGTATGGAAAGAGATATTCAAACATCTCACGGTGGAGGGCGTACAGTTGTATCGTATACTTTTCCTGAGCATAAGGTTCAAGTTAAAGAAGATGATTACGTTGACTTAAAGTTAACCATCTTAAATAGCTATGATACCAGCTGGAGATTTAGAGTATTAGGTGGTGCGTTTAGATTACTATGTGCTAACGGAATGATCGTAGGAGATACCTTCTTAGAATATTCAGGCAAGCACACAGCTAGCTTAGACACTGAACGTGCTATTGCTAACTTAGATAACTCTTTACAAGGTTTCTTAGCAACAGCAGACTTGTGGAAACAGTACCCTAAAGTAAAGATTAATGAGGTACAAGCTGCAAGTGTCTTTGATACATTAGCTAAAGGTAGTAAGACTATGCTTAAATATCTAGACGAGTGTCACAAGATGTATGTTGATGAGCTTGGTAGTAACTTATGGGCTTTGTTTAACACTTTAACTGAATGGTCTTCGCACCATGAAATAAAGAATAAACAGAACGCACCGTCTATTATAGTAAATAGAGAAGAGCGAGTAAGAAAGCTTTTACCTATACTAGAAGACTTGAGGTTAGCAGCATGAAATACATATCAGTAATATTAGATTATGTAGCGTATTTATCGCTGTTAATTATGACAGGTTGTCTTATTTATATAGTACAGTGGCTAGAAGCATTAAGAAAAGGCTGGCTTGTATGAGTAAGCTATGGAAAGTAACGGTGCCTATCAGTGAGAACGATATGCACCATGAAATCTATGACGTTGTGTACAATGGGGGATACTTTAGTTGGGATTTCCCCATTGAACCCGACGAGCATGGAATATCGGTAGGTAACATTGAAATAACTTTTATAAATGAGGAGGAGTACCATGACAGAGAAGTCTAATAAAACTTTTATACAAAGACTTAAGGCTATATATGATAAAACTCATGTAGAACCTGATTGGACTAGTATAATTAATAAAGAAAAAGAAAAGAAAACAGTACAGAAAACATTACAACAAAAAGCAATTGAAGCAAGCAACAAGCGATCGGAAATTGCTGGCACACACAACACAAAGTGGATGCCATTAGATAAGGAGGATGACAATGCCTAACTGGTGTGAAAACAGAGTAGAAATATATGGTGAGCCAGAAGAAATAGCTGCAATTAAAGAGCTAGTAACGTCTAATGACTCTGATTTTGATTTTAATAAGATACTTCCTATGCCTAAAGCATTAGAAGATACTACTAAAGGATCAAATCACGTACCGTCAGAAGAGCTTAAAGAAAAATATGGCTTTGATAACTGGTATGACTGGCGGATACATAACTGGGGTACTAAGTGGGATGCAGCTTCTGACGATATGTACTCTGAAAATGAAAGTGACGATTACTTGTTATACACTTTTGAAACAGCATGGGCACCGCCTGAAGGTATATTACATGAACTCAGAAGTAAATTTCCTGATGTAAGTGTAACGTGGTTCTTTGATGAACCGGGCGTACAAATAGCGGGGTACTTATAATGGGATGGAGTAAAGAGCGTTGGATCGCTGAAAGAGAGTTCTTAATGGATGAAGTGTTTGAAACAGGAGAGCATTGTCAAAGCTGTAAGCATAAGATAAGCATACCTAGAGAAGACATGTCAGGCGAAGGACACTACATGGAACCACAAAGAGAATGTGCAATACAAGGAGACACAGAAGAGTGTCCGGGAGTACAAGAAGAATATTATGACGGCATATATGCTGACCGGTATTTTCCTGTATGAGTAAGCGCATGTTAATAGCAGTAGCTATAGAGCGTATAGAAGAAGTTAGGGATGCTAACAGCGAAGAAGAAATAATCGACAGCGCAAATGCAGCCCTAACTACTCTAGAATTACTGTATAATTTAGGGTTCAAGGAAGTTTCTTTATTAGAGGAGAATGCAAATGGATAATAAGCTAGCTACACTAGCACAAGTAATAGAAGAAAAAGTAAAGGACGCTAACAATAATCGTAGTGAAGCAGTAAGATACTTTCGTAGTGTCGGCTGTATTAATAACGACTTTAGGCTAGAAGAAATACTTAGAGAAGTATTAGGGTTTCTAACTAATAGATTCTCTAGAACAGAAGGTCGTATTAAACTTACTGCTACATCTATATCTATAGGATTAATAGTAGAAAAAGTTTTATCGCCTAATATTAATAAGAGTTTATACAAGCCCCAGCTCATAAGACTAGGTGACTTTATTATAGAGTCTCTTATTGTATTAGACTTTATTATACTAGAAAGAGAAGGATATAGAACATTAGAAGAAGTAATAGCAAGGTGGCGTAACGAAGACGGAGAGTTAGAGAAAGCTATTACTAAAGTTAACTACACGCCTTACTTAGTCAGACCGGGTCAATCGTTTGCTGATTACAAAGACAATCCTACTGAACGTATAGGTATATCAAGACGTAAATTTCCTGTGTGGACTAGTGATACTCGAATGTTAAACGGTGTACGTGAAAGATTAATAAAAGGCTCTGCTAAATTAGAGGACAGACATTTTAAAGAACCCTTTATTAAAGCTATCAATCATAATGAGGCAGTCAAATGGCAAATCAACCCACAAGTAGCAGAGATATCTAGTTATCTTAGAGGTAGATACGCAGATACTGTTATTAAATTAGACAACAACATTAAGTTTGATTGTGCAGACATAGAAAGAACAGGAAGAAACAAACGACTGCTAGAAAAGAAACTAACAAGAGACGGCAGACCGTTCGAACCAGAAAGAGGAAGCAGTGAAGACGTTAAGACACTAGAAAACAGACTCAACGAGCTAGAAAAGAAACTCCACAAGCTCAAGTCACCAAAAGCTATTGGAAAGACAGCAACAGAAATAGCAGAGTTAAATGAGGTATACGAGGCTGCTAACTTAAGATGGACAGACAAACAATACTGTTTGCGTAAGCACTCTAAAGCTGCAAGAGACCAGAAGATATTAGATACTATACACGGGTATGATGACGATCCGGGTTGGATAGGACACAATTTCTTTTTCTCTTACTTCTTAGATTACAGAGGTCGTACTTATGCTAGAGAACCCTACTTTAATTATCAATCAAGCGACTTAGCACGAGGTCACTTACAATTTGCTGAAGGTAAACGCATAGGTGCTGATGGTATTGAATGGTTGTGGAGACATACAGCTGCTAGTTACAATCAATCATATAACATAGACGATTTAAAATGGACTGAAGAAGATTATGTAACGCACTTAACTAAGCAACGCTTATCAGATATATCTGTAGACAAAATGTCACTCATTGACAGGGCATTATGGACAGAAAAACACCTGGACTTTATCATGGAAGTAGCTTTAGATCCAATAGCCAAGCTAGAGGTGTGGCAAAAAGCAGAAAACCCATTCGCATTCTTAGCATGTTGTTATGAAGTAATGGCGGTGCTAGGCAATGGAGAGGACTGGATAACACACTTACCTATACCTATAGATGCTAACTCAAGTGGTACACAGCACTTCGCAGCCATGAGTAGAGACGAAATAGCAGGTGAATACGTAGGACTAACACCAAGAAGAATAGTACTAGACTTTTACCTAGCAGTAGGTCAGCGCATGTTAGACGCTAATATAGGAACAGAGTTAGGTATTAAACTAGCTCCTATCCCTATGAAACTTATCAGAAAAGGTATAAGCAAACGAGGCACGATGACTAAGGGTTATAGTGCAGGTATTAAATGTATATCAGATATTATTTATCAAGACAGTTATGACGTAGGAATTGTAGGCACTTATAACCTAACACGATCCGATAGCTGGAAGTTAGGTAGAGACTTAGTACAAGCATATGATAGTATATGTACAGGTCCAGTAGAAATAAAGAATTACTTGCAAGAGCTTGTAGCACACAGGCTAGAGCAAGGATATAAGACAGCAGACTGGGAAACACCAAGTGGATTCCCTGTTTGTGCAGAGAAATGGATTAAAGAGAAGCGAAGAGTTATAGGATACATAAATAAAAATAAGTTTCATCATGTGTTCTTAGAGTATTTGCCTATCCCTGCACGCCATGAGTTAGCGTCAGGTATTAGTCCAAATGTGGTACACAGTTACGATGCAGCACATATGGCTCTCGTCATGTGTACATTAAAAGATAGCGGAAACAAATCGTTTGGTGCTATTCACGACTCATTTAGTGTACATGCATGTGATGTAGAAGAACTTCTTGAAGTAACCAAAGACGAATTCATTAAGATGTATGATGGAGATGTCTTAGACGACTTGAAAGGACAGATTACGATGGGTGATTTGAATTGTCAGGTCGAGCAACCAAGTAAGGGTAACTTGGACTTAGAAGACATAAGAGATAGTGATTATTTCTTCTTCTAAGTCCTTGATTATTAAGGATAATCTCTAAGTATCCCTTATAGAGAAAATAAAGTTTGTGGCGAACTATTCTCAACCAATCTTAGTCTAATACTGGGCGTACGCCACACACAACCAGTAATAGGCTATTTTTATTTGCATGGGTCGAGGGTTTTCATATGATTTGTCCCTTCCTTAGCGAGCCTTACCGGAGCTCGTGACCACGATCCGGTTTTTTATAATAATAACTAGGAGTAAGATATGTTACTAAATAACGTAGAACTAATGTGGTGTAAAGTAGGTGAAAACGCAGGTACTAAGTATGGCTCAGAAGAAAAGGAATGGTCAGTAGACTGTATCTGTTCTGACAAGCAATCAAGTAACTGGGTTAAAGCCAAACACGCTACTAAAGAAAGAACCAATGATGATGGAAAGAAATTTATTAAGCTTACCAAGAACTGTATTAAGAGAGACGGCAACCCTGCCGTAGCTATTAAAGTAATTGATAAGCACGGTAATGATGTCGATCCACTTATCGTTGGCAACGGCTCTAAAGCTAATGTACAGTATACTACTTTCGAGTGGGATATGGCAGGACGCTCAGGAGTTAAAGCCATACTGACTGCACTACAAATCACTGATTTAGTAGAGTATTCAGGTAACGGCACTACCGAGTTTGAAATCGAAGAACAACCCGAGGTTGCTTTAGAGACAGAAGACGAGGTATTTTAAGTAAGGTCATAATGCCCCTCGAAAGAGGGGTTTTTATTTTCAATCATAATAAGGAGGACACTATGTCTAAAGAAGTACCATACCACAAGAAACCATTAGGACAGATAAGAGCAGATGCTAAGAAAATCTTTGGCAACCCTTATCGTTATGCACCTGAGGAAATGTCATATAAAGAAGCTATGACAGGTAAAGGAGATTATGTAGGTGGAGAACACTACAACAGACTACCTGACCAACAACAACCAGCAGAGATAGCTCATGCTTGGGGGTTAGACTTTCTATTGTGGAATACAGTTAAGTATCTGTCTAGGGCAGGTCATAAAAAGAATACTAATATGGATAGTTTAGATAAAGAAATAGATGACTTAAAGAAAGCTATTGATTATATTCGTATGCGTATTAATGTTCTGAAAGGCAGAACGCCACTAGACTTTGGTCAATTAGAGCCAAAGCAAGTTGATTGGCTTGATGAGCCAATGGAAAGCTTTAATAAGCGTTGGAACCCAGAAACAATGGGAGAAGCAAGAGAAAAGTATAGTAATTACAAAGCTAATAAAGAATACTATACTAGACTAGCTGAAGCAGAAGGCAAACCACTAGGAGAATTAGATGATGACGGCATTCCTTTATAAATGGACTAACCGAGATAACAAAGAGTATTATATAGGTGTACATGAGGGCAAAGAGACAGACGACTACATAGCGTCTAGCACTAGCTTTCTAGAAAAGTATAATGCTAGTAAAACAAGGTGGAAAAGAACTATATTAAGTCACCACGATAATATGGCAGAAGCTCTACGAGCAGAAGCTGAAACGGTAACTGAAAAGACTCTTAAAGACCCTAACTGTTTGAATAGAATGGTTGGGGGCGAGCCTACTTTTACAGCGCTTGAACTCAAAATGGCTACACTAAGTGCGTTGTATCATCATAATAATTTAGGTGCTGTAGGCTGTAAGGAAAGCTTTATGAAACTATGGGGGCATTATCCAAATAAACATTGGTCGCCTACATCGTGGACAGAGCCTACCTTATACGCCTTAGCCTGTTCTTTAACAAGGTTTATAACTAAGGAGGAGTAATACCATGTCACTATTAATAACCGATATGTGCATTAATTGTGACGTGTGTATGCCTGAATGCCCTAATGAAGCAATATATATGGGAGAAGAAATCTACGAGATTGATGGAGATAAATGTACTGAATGCGTAGGACATCATGCTGTTCCTCAATGTGTAGAAGTTTGTCCGGTAGATTGTTGCTTACCAGACCCTGATAGGGTTGAAACAAAAGAAGAACTAATACAAAAAGTAAGGAGGTAAAAATGAGAACACAAGGAGTTCTTAAATATCATGGACCATGCCAAGCGTGTGGATCAAAAGATAATAAAGCAGTGTATGAGCATGATGACGGTGAGTTATCTGCTTATTGCTTTGGATGTGGAGACTATGCTGTTGAAGGTAGTCTTCCTATAATTAATAATAAGGAGTATGATATGTCACTAGAAACAGTGCAAGATGTAAATGAATTCCCTACAAGAGGATTCAGAGAGAGATGTATTACTAAGAACGTTGCTGATAAGTACGGTGTTAAAGTAGGTTACAGTGAAAATGACGGTACTACTATACAATACCACTACTATCCTACAACACGCAACAACGAGGTAGTAGGTTACTCAAGAAGAGAGGTAGCTACCAAGAAGTTCATAGCAATAGGTGATACTAAGAATGATGTACAGTTGTTCGGTCAATCTTTATTCCAGCAAGGAGCTAAAAAGCTAGTAATAACTGAAGGCGAGTTAGATGCTATGTCTGTACAACAGATGTATTCTAATAAGAACAACGAGTACCCTGTTGTGTCTATAACTAACGGTGTAGGTGGTGCTAAGAAACAAATAGCTGCTAACCTAGACTGGATCAACTCATTCGAAGAAGTAATCTTTATGTTCGATGCTGATGAAGTAGGTAGAAACGCTGCAGACGAATGTGCTAAGCTAGTTAGAACAGGTAAAGCTAAAATAGCTAACTTAGGTAGACACGGTAAAGATGCATCAGACTATTTAGTTAGTAGTCATCTAAGAGAATTAGATGATTCTGTCTGGAGAGCACAGGAGTATAGCCCTGCAGGCATTATTAACAGTGCATCCACATGGGAAGAGTTCAGTAGAGATATGCGAGAAGATAGCGTACCATACCCCTCTTGTTTTTGTGATGTAAATACACTAACTTACGGTCGAAGAACAGGTGAGTTAACTATCTTTACTGCTGGTACAGGTACAGGTAAGTCTAGTTTCATTAAAGAAGATATCTATCACTTACTTACTACCACTAAACATCAGATAGGTATCGTGTCACTTGAAGAATCAGTTAAAGAAACACTAGATGGGATTATTGGTCTACACTTAAACAAACGAATTAACCTTCCGGATACCCCCTTCGATAGAAAAGGTAAAGAAGGTAAAGACGCTTGGGAAACAGTAGCAGGTAACGGTAGATTTACTTTACTAGACCATCAAGGTTCTTTAGCAGACAACAGCTTAATGGATAAGATAGAATACCTTGCAGCAACAGGGTGTAAGTTTATTTACTTAGACCACATTACTATTGCAGTCAGTGAAGTTGACGGTGATATTAATAGAGGTATGGATCGAGTCATGTCAGACTTACTTAAGTTATGTAAGAAGTTTGATGTATGGGTTGGTGTAGTATCTCACTTAAGAAAGACAGGCATAGGCTCTATATCTTATGAAGAAGGTGCTGATGTTACAGAGGATAGTCTTAAAGGTTCTGGCTCACTTAAGCAAATAGCCTTTCAGATTATAGCGTTCTCTAGAAATAAATATGCTGAAACAGAAGACGAAAGAAACCAAGTTAAGCTAAGTGTTCTTAAGAATAGATTCACAGGCAAGACAGGTTACGCAGGCTCTGCTAAGTATAATGAAACAACAGGTAGATTATCTAATGTTCAAGCAAGAGCAGACGAGTTTACTATTGAGTAATAAATAATAATAATAAGGAGGTAATATGAAATACATATTCGATGTAGAAGCAAACGGCTTGCTTAATCAAGCTGATAAAATATGGTGTATAACATTATATAGCCTAGAAAAGAGTAAGACAGAAACATTTACAGACGAACTCGATACACATCGTTCTATAAGTGCTGCATTAAATATAATGGCAGGAGCAGAAATGCTTATCGGTCATAACATTTATGCTTACGATTTTCCTTTACTAGAAAAAGTTAAGGGCTGGAAATACAGCGGTAGAATTTTAGATACCCTACTGTTATCACAGCTACTTAACTTTGATAGAGGAGGTCACGGTCTAGCCCAATGGGGAGAAAGGTTTGGAGTACCTAAACCTAAACAAGAACAATGGGAGTTCTTTGAGAAATCAATGATACACCGTTGTCAAGAAGATGTAGAGATAAACAAGAGAGTATATGTGAGGTTGAAACAAGAGTTCCAAGTGTCTAAGATACCCGGTAGTGTTGTTAAGATTGAACAAGAAGTAGCTAGGATTAGCGCTGAACAGGTTAAGAATGGTTGGCTAATGGACATTAAGTTAGCAGAAGAATACTTTGATTACTTATCTAGTGAGTTAGAAAGACTAGCAGGTAAGATAGAACCACTATTACCTATGGCTATGAAACGACTTGATCCAATAGGTAAAACAATAATACCTAAGTACACTAAGAAAGGAGAGCTACACGCTCATCTAAAGAAATACTGGAAAGAATATGACTTTGGTTATATGAATCGTGAAGGTAAATTAGGCGGTGAATACTCTCGTATTACATTCATCAAGCCTACAATGACACAACACGCTTTAATAAAAGACTTCTTACTTAAACAAGGATGGAAGCCTACCACATGGAATAGTAAAGTAGAAGACGGCAAAACAGTAAGAACCTCACCTAAGTTAACTGAAGATAGTTTTGATTCTATTGAGGGAACTATCGGACAGGACTTAGCAATGCACATGGTATACAGCCACAGAAGAAACGCACTCAAGTCTGTTAAAGGAAACACAGGCTGGTTAAACACAGTAAGACCAGACAACAGATTAGAATGTATACCCATGACATTAGGTGCTGCAACAGGTCGTATGCGTCATCGTAATTTAGTTAATGTACCGTCTGTTAATGCTACATTCGGTAAAGAACTAAGACGATTATTTATAGCACCACCTAATAAAGTACTAGTAGGTTGTGACTTAGCCTCAGCACAATTAAGATTACTTGCTGCAGCTATGGGAGACCCTGACTATAACAAGACTGTTATTGACGGAACAGAGGAAGAAGGTACTGATATACACTCTGTTAACGCGAGAATAGCAGGACTAGCCAATAGAAAGCTAGCTAAAACATTTATATATGGTTTCCTATTCGGAGCAGGCGACCAGAAAACTGCTGGTGATTTAAGCATAAGCACAAGTGATGCTAAAGAATTAAAAGCTAAGTTCCTTAGAGGACTACCCGCACTAGGTAGCTTGAAAGATAAACTAGAAAATCAATTCGATCGTAGTGGAAACAAATTTATTATCGCTCAAGACGGTAGAAAGATACTAGTAAATAGTAAACACAAGGTACTTAATTACTTGTTGCAAGGTAACGAAGCAATTCTTACAAAGAACTGGATGGTGTTATCAGATAAGAGAATAAAAGAAGAAGAAATAGATTGCAAGCTATTAACCGTAATGCATGACGAACAAAACTTTGAATGTAATCCCCTACATGCAGAAAAACTAGCTATAATTCTGGAAGAGTCTGCTACACAAGCAGGCGAACTACTGGGATTCAAATGTAGAATGGATGGTTCCAGTAAAATAGGAGAGAACTGGTTAGACATTCACTAGGAGACAACATGTTAGCGGAAGAAATAGCAAGACACTACAGAGGTGTATTGCAAGATGAAAGAATAGAACTAAATGTAAGAGAAGATAAAACAGTAGACCCTGGAAATTTATTTATAGCAGGGTGGTGTGACGGAGAGGACTTAGACTTCCCTATTGAGATATCTTTTGTAGTAAACAACGAACGAGATGAATTATTCTTCGATGATTTAGGACTCGCTGCATTACACAGAGAGTTTTGTTACACACTTAATCACGAGTTAGTTCATTTAGAACAGTTCATAGATAACTTTGAATACGATGAAGAAGAAGCCTATGAAAGAGAAAGCACCTTTGATTTGTTATCGGATCGAATTGTTTTATCACCATACACTTACAATATAAACAGGAGTTGAAATGAAGATAATGTATACAGACGAAGAGCTACCACAAGGTAGTGAAGAGTGGTTAAAGCTTAGAAAAGACTATGGTACTGCTAGTGAGGCTGCATCAGCTTGCGAGGTATCTCCATGGAGCCCTAAGAATAGATACGAACTGTATCAATTAAAAACAGGTGATTTAAAAGTTAAGATGAACTTTGCTATGCAACACGGTAATCACTACGAACAAGAAGCAAGAGAAGCATTTCAGAACGAATTTAATAAGTTATACGAGCCATGCTGTATAGCTAACGAGATAGAAGGTCTACCGTTAATGGCATCGCTAGACGGTAAAGAAGTATTATCAGGTAATTCTATACTAGAAATTAAATGTCCTCTAAAAGGTAATGAGTCTCCACTATGGAACACTATGTTATTGGACGAAGACCTACCCATACAGTATCAATTACAAATGACTCAACAGATGCTATTAGCTGAAGTAAAAGTGTGCCACTTCTGGGTATACTGTGCACACAGCAAGCAAGGATTGTACAGAGAGTTTAAGCTAGGTAAACGCCTGACTAAACAAGTACTAGAAGGTTGGAAAGAATACTTCAAAGGAATACCAGAGCCTGCTATTACAGATGTAGTAGTAGAAGACTCTGATGAATGGAATACCGCTGCTTATGAATATATAGAGGCAAAAGAAAGAGCAGACAAAGCAAACTACCTCCTTACGGGTGCTAAAGAAAAGCTAGTTGAATTAGCTGATGGACAGTCTCGTAGAGGTAACGGAGCTCTTGTTAAAATAAACGACAAGGGAACGGCTAGTGTCCGTAAGTGCTAGCCATTGGACAGGGGTAGTTCCAGACCCTGAAACCAATATAGGTTTTGTTTATATGATAACATGTTTAACTACAGGTAAGAAATACATTGGTAGAAAAACATTTTGGAAGATGGCACCACCTAAGAAACGATCTCTAAGGAACCCTATTAGGGATAAAGGTTCTGACAAGTGGCGAGACGACTGCTGGTTAGAATCCGACTGGAAGAAGTACACAGGGTCATCTAAAGGTTTTAATGAACATATATCTGAACAAGGCAAGGATAACTTTGTGTTTTGTATTATGGAGCAGTACAAGAGTAGTGCTTCCATACACTACGCTGAAGCTAGACTCCTCATGGATAAGCGAGCATTAGAATCAGATGAATACTATAACAAAAATATAGGTGCAGTTAAATTTGTACCTCCACAAGAAGTTAGGAGAACTTTAATATGAAAACAAAAAGAGATACACTACCAAATGATTATCAAAACTTTATTGCTCTTAGCAGGTATGCAAGATGGTTACCTGAAAAGAACCGTAGAGAAACGTGGAAAGAAACAGTAGCACGTTACTTTGATTTCATGGAAGAACACTTAAAAGAAAATACTAATCACGAGCTAGACTCTGTAACTAGAAAGATACTAGAGGAAGCCGTATTCAATTTAGATGTAATGCCAAGCATGAGAGCACTAATGACAGCAGGTAAAGCCTTAAAGCTTAGTAATATAGCAGGCTATAACTGTGCGTACCTTAGTGTAGACCACCCTAAAGCTTTTGATGAATGTTTATACATTCTAATGAACGGTACAGGTGTAGGTTTCAGTGTAGAAGAAGAACAGGTAAAGAAATTACCTGAAATAGCTTCAGAGATAGTAGACGTAGATGACACGATCGTTGTTCAAGACAGTAAAGAAGGATGGCAATCAGGTTATAGAAAATTAATAAGATATTTATTCGATGGTGAAATACCTAAGTGGGATATGTCTAAGGTCAGAAAGAAAGGAGCAAGGCTTAATACCTTTGGTGGTAGAGCTAGTGGTCCAGAACCTTTAGCAGAACTATTTCAATTTACAGTAGGTATATTTAAGGAAGCAGCAGGTCGTAACTTAAACTCATACGAGTGTCACAGACTAATGTGTAAGATAGCAGAGGTAGTAGTTGTAGGTGGCGTACGTAGGTCAGCACTTATATCTTTGTCTAACTTAAATGACGAGCGCATGAGACATGCTAAGTCAGGACAATGGTGGACAGACACACCTGAAATGGCGTTAAGTAACAACAGTGTTTGCTACACAGAGAAACCAGACATGGGTATCTTTATGAAAGAATGGTTATCACTATACGATTCTAAGTCAGGCGAGCGTGGTATCTTTAATAGAGAAGCAGCTATAGCAACTGTAGCTAAGATAGGTAGACGAGATGTTAACCACGACTTCGGTTGTAACCCGTGTAGTGAAATTATATTAAGAGACGGACAGTTCTGTAACTTAACTGAAGTTGTAGTAAGAGGAAGTGACACGCAAAAAGATATTATGCGTAAAGTAAGACTAGCTTCTATACTAGGAACGTTCCAAGCATCTCTTACTAACCTAAAACGATTAAGAAAGAAGTGGATTATTAATACTAAAGAAGAAGCACTATTAGGTGTATCTCTTACAGGTATTATGGACAACTCTTTTATGAATGGAAGTAATGATGGTAGAGGATATCATGGTAAGAAAAGCTTACCAGATTTCTTAACAGCTCTGCGAAAAGAGACTGTTAAAGTTAATAAAGATTGGTCAGAGTTACTAGGTATTCAACAAGCAACTGCTACTACTGCTGTTAAACCTAGCGGTACAGTAAGTCAGTTAGTAGATTCAGCATCAGGCATACACCCTAGACACCATGACCATTATATCCGTAGAGTTAGAGCAGACTCTAAAGACCCTATCGCTCAACTCATGATCGATCAAGGCATACCTTGTGAAGATGATGTGATGAAGCCTGATAGTGTTAAGGTGTTCTCGTTCCCTATGAAGTCACCTGACGGTGCTGTACTAAGGAATGACAGAACAGCTATAGAGCAGTTAGAACTCTGGTTAACATATCAGAGATATTACTGTGAACATAAACCAAGTATAACTGTAAGTGTGAAGGAGCACGAATGGATGCAGGTCGGTGCTTGGGTATACGAACACTTTGATGAAGTGTCAGGGGTAAGTTTCTTACCTCATTCCGACCACACTTATCAGCAAGCACCTTACGAGGATTGCACGAAGGAAGAGTACGAAGCACTCAATGAAGTGATGCCGAAGAACTTAGACTGGACGTTGATAAGTCAATATGAGCTGGAAGATACTACAACAGGAAGCAAGACTTTAGCATGTACAGGAAATGTATGTGAAGTAGTGGACCTCACAGAAGAGGAGCTCGCTGTTTAATTATATAGGAGATATATATGTTAGAAAAAATAAAGAACGGAGCTGACGGTGCAATAGACGTTGGTATTAAGTTAATTAGTTTGTCAATTATATTACAGGTTATTTTCGGACAGAAAGTAGCGTTCTTAACTGGTGATGTAATCGGTTCTATACTCAATATAGTCTGGACATTAGGTAACGCAGGATTAGCAGGCATCATTGCTGCAGGTATTATCTGGAAGTTACTTGACAAAGATATAACGAGTGAATTATCTAAGTAAGGAGAAGTTATGACTTGGAGAATAGATCCGAAGACACTAAAAGAAAAAGCTAAGGAGAATAAAAGCCTTAGTATATTTGTTATCATTGTTATAGTAGGATTACTAGCGCAATGGGTAGGAGTTTAAATCCTAAAGACAAACAAAAAGAACCCGGTAGTCTTGTTCAGATGGATAAGACTGCCGAACTTTATAGAGAGTTATTAAGAAAAAAGCCAAGACCATTATGGAAAAATGATTGGCGTAAATAGGAGTATAATATGGTAGAAGAAAAAAGATTAGCAGAAGACTTAAGCCTTATGTTAGAGTCAGCAATAGCTGTTACTCACTCACAAGATTTAAGTTCAGGAACACATGACGCAGCCGAAGACTGTATACGCTCTTTATTAAAGAGCATGGCAATTCTAGGGTACGATAAAGTTACAGATAACAAGGAGCACTAATGAGCACAGCACAATTAACATTAAACATAGCACACCCCAGTGACAAAGGATTACATCAAGAAACTTTACAATGGGAATTTCAGATACAAGAAGACGGTAACTGGATGCAGAGCTTTATGGACTATGTAAATAAAGAGGAGGAAAAAGATGACACAAAATCTAAGCCAAAAATTGTTACATGATTTAGAAAAATATTATCACAACATAGAAGTATTATATAATGATAATCAAGATATGGAATCAATAAGAGAAAACTTAAGAATACCTTATGAAGACTGGTTACCAATGCAAGATGTTATATTTGCACCTAAATCTATATATAAATGCACTAATGTATTTAACAATACTGTTTATTATAAATATAATCACAACACAGGACGATCAAAGGAGTTAAATTATGGCAAATGTTAATCCAATGTGGGAAAGTTTACAAATAAGTGATGAAGAAGTAGTTGAACACTTTGGAGACTTAATTCCTAAAGACGATAGGAATATAGATGTTGACTTTTCTATGGTAGGAAAGAAAGAATTAAACGATAGAGTAGGTCTTTACGTAAGAGATTTAAATTACTTTGCTAAGTTAGAGGAATTTAAAGATGAAGGCTTTATAGGTAAAGAAGCAGAGTTAACAGCATTAAAATATGCTGATGACTTACACGAAATATTTCAGGCTTCTATTCAAAAACTTTATAAGGAAAGAGAAGCAGGAAACACTATTGTTTAAAAATAAAAACCCCCTAGATTAATTCTAAGGGGTTTCTTTTTTTTAATACAAATTATTATCAAACAATCCTGTGCTACCAGATCGTTTTCTAGCTAATTCAGGTGAAGAAAATAATTCATCTTGAGAGTACAAATAAAGAGGAACATCTTCTGGTTGAGTTTCTTCAGATGCAAAAGTACCTGGTCCTGGGTTTGAAAAGTTAGCGTCTGTTTCCCAGCTTTTACTATCAAACCTAACAGCATAGCTTACAGGGTGAGCGCCTGTTTTAACTTTATCAGGGTCAGTAACTATAGTCCAAGCTATCATACCTTCTCCATATTCAGGATGATAAATCTTTTGATATGGTTGATACTTAATATCTTTTATTTCATTTCTTGCTTTCTTTTTATCTATAAAAGATTTATTAGGGTCTACAAAAGAAGTTTCATTATTAATATTAGCTTCTTTATTTTTATTAACTGATTTACTCCATACCTTTCGATCGACTTTCTTTTTTAATTTAGGCAAAGGAGTTTTTCTAACTTTGTATTCACTCATTTCAAATATAGGATATTCTATTTTCTTTCCTATATCATCTAACATACTTAAGGCGTCTTTCTTTTTAGACACTCCCATTTTATCTAAAGCTAATTGAGTAATATAATCTTCTCTTTTAAGTTTTGTTTGTAGTTTTCTATTAGCATTTTTTCTCATTAACACTGCACCACCGTTAACTGGAAATTGATTAACTTGTAAAGCTTTATCCATTAAATACGCTCTTCCTTTTGCTTCTTCTACTTTAGCATCTCCTAAAATATCTCTCATGCTTCTAACTTTAGAAGAGCCTACATAATTCATATCATAACCAGCATCGTTGTGTGCTTTAATAAGTCTTTCAAAATTAGTTGACTTAAAGCCAATATTAATATGTTCTTCATTTGTAACTTTGTCATAATACTGATTTAATTTAGGAGGTATTCCCCATCCGTCATATTTCTGATAAGCTACTCCTCCCATTAATCCATATTTTTCAGCTGGATTATCTGCAAGTTCTCTTATTGAAACATGGATTGCATGGTCAGTATCTTCTAAGTGTGTTATAACTGGGTTCATTGCAGTTAAAGCTTTAAAGTGTTCCTTTCTAAGTCCAGTTATTTTATTAAACTCTTTTCCTAATGGATCGAGAACATTAGTTACTTGTGTAAAGTCTCCTATGTTTTCATAAGAAAAAGTATCTCCATGCGCTGTTGTTGTTGCTAAACCAAATGGAATAAGTCTTCCTGAGTTAGTATATGTAAAAGGATTTGGCATACGCTTTCCTTCTGCTTGAGCATTACTAAATTGCTCTAATATATTAAGCATAAAGTCTCTATGAAGCTTAGTATAAGCTTGTAAAGGACCAATAACATCTACTATTGCGCTCCAAGTTTTATTACCTAACTTTAAAGCTGCATCTTCTGGTTTTATTTCTATGCTTTTTAAAACTTCTAAAACATAAGGATCTTTTACTATCATATCATTAATAATATCTTTAGCAAGAGATTTTACAGCTGCTTTTCCTACTCCATAAGAAGCAGGCATTACACTTTTTTTCATTTTGCTTGTAGATATAGCACCGTATTTATATAATGCTCCTGCTAATTTTTTAACAGTTGGGTTGTGTGAAGCAGATAAAATATTAAAAGTAGATTCTGCTGTTTGTTGATAAGCTGTTCCTCTACCTGCTAATAAATTTCTATCTGATTTAAATCCTTTTCCTTTTAAAGAAGCATTTACTAAATAAGGTGTAACTCCAGTTCCTTCTAATAATCTTTCATAACCAATTTTCATTGAATTGTGTGCAGGACCGTTGTTTGTACCATCAACTGTATACATAAAATTACTTCTATATACTTTAGAATCTTTGTCTATTGCCCATTTAAGTTGTATTCCTTCTACAACAGACTTTATAGTATCAACACCTGCTAAATCTTTAGAATACTCTATTAAAGCTTTAGAAGCTAAAGACAATTCAGAGTCTGGGTCTTTAAAAGATTCTCTAAGTAAATTCTTTTGATCAAAAGTAAGTGCTTTTTCTTGAGCACCCTTGCTTTTTCTTTCTCCTAGTGGCATAAATGCGTTAGCTATTTCAACAAGGGTTCCATAATTTGTTTCCCATTCACGAATTACTTGGTCAAAATATTCTTCTGCATATTGTAGTTCTACTGATTCAAATTTTACTTCTTTAGTTTCTGGAATTTTTATACCAGAATTTTTTATAATAGCTCCTTTTAAATCCATTAAATCTCTTAAAGATTCTTTTGATTTACCGTCTATGTAATAAGGAAAATAAACTCCAGCGCCACGCATAGACCTAGACCATTTATCATCTGTGTGAAAAGCAAAAGCAGATTCATAAAACCTACCATTGCCTCCTGAAAAGTAATCTGTTCTAAATTGACTTCCTAATATCCTGTTAGCCCAAGTAATATTGTTAATAAATTTATTATCTTTTTCAGTATCTGCTCCCCAAAAAATCTCTTCTTCAGTACCGTCTGAATGTATTTTTATAGCTGTTTTTTCTCTGTTACCTACTGTAGATGGTGTTCCGTCTGATAGCTCAATTTTTTCTATGTTTAAAAAACCGTTAGCATCCATATCAAATAAAGGAGTAATAGAATTAGGAGTAAATTCTTCTGAAACATTGTCCATTCCAAACATTAAATTAAATAATTGAAGTTGTGGACCCATTACAGTAAAAGGAGTTTGAGAACGAACATATTGAGCTACTGCATAAGCTGTTTCTTTATCTTTGTCAGTAAAATCCTTACCACCATAATAACTGTCTAATTCAAGTTCTACGAAATCAGTTCTTATTTCTGGAGAATAATCTGCAAAATCTTTTTTACCTTTGTCACCAATATGTATTTGATTCATAGGTATTTGAAGCAAAGTTTTTATAAATGTTTGATTAGCTTCTACCCAATCTTTTATTGTAGGGTTTAAAGATAAAGTATCATTTACTAATAATTGATCTTGTATTTGTTGTTCTCTAGTGTTTAAAGGAGTTAAATTATCAGCGCTTTCAGATGACCTCATTTTCCTAGATGTAATAGTATTAGGGGCAAAGTCTTTTACTGACTCTAAAGCTACCATACCCATTAGAGCCATTTGTTCACCAGTCATTTTTATACCAGCTTGTTGTGCAACAAGAAAACCAATATTCTTTTCTGAATTAAATTGTTCATTCCAAGCTTCTCTTTCTAAACCTCTTATAGCAGCTCTTTGTGGATCGGTTAAAGCAGCGAATTGTTTAGCTCTTCCTTCTTGAGTATTTGCATCAGGGTAATAGTCAATATCATCTATCTTTTTATCTCTTGCTATTTGTGCTTCATAAACTTTTTGTATTGTTGCCAAGTACATAGCGCCTATTAGTCCTGCAGGAAAACTTCCTTTCATATTTTCAGAAGCAGGTTGTGCAATATGGTACATAAAATGAGTCAAAGAAGAATCATCTGTGTAACCTCTTTTTCTAAGGGAATTTTCCATTGCAACTTGTTCATCTACTGACTTTAAAACCATTTGTGGATTAAATCTTTTTTCCATAAGAGGTTTCATATCATGTATAATGCCTGCTAATTCATCTGCAGAATGAATACTATAACCTAATCTGTCTTGACCTACTCTACTTTGTATAGGAGCAATATTTTTATCTGTCCATTTTTCCCCTCTACCTTTTTTAACTGCAGCAAGCATATTAGCTATAGGTTGTTGACCTCTCATAGACCATTCATTATCACGTTGGTCGTCTTGCATAACAGTACTTAAACCACCACCATACATGTCTTGTTGTTCATTAGTTTCAAAAGACGGAACAGGTTCATTAAGAGTTTGATTATAAACTTTAGGTACATTAGCTTCATTTGCTTTAGCATTTATGCCTGCTTGTTGTATATTAACTCTATCTTGAGCAGAAATATTAGGAATAGGATTAGTGTTAGAAACTTTTCTAGCTATTGCTTCTGCTCTTGCAGGGCTCATTACTCTATTTTTTCTTCCTTCCTTAGGAAATAATTCCTTTGGTATTTCTCTTTTAATTACTCTACCAGTTGTTCTGTCTGCAACATCTAAATCACTGACAGCAGTTATTTGGTTTTGTAAATCTTCTACGGGTGTAGTTCCTACAGTTGCTTTAGTTTTAGGATTTAAATCTGCTAAAATAGCTTCCATGTCTGCTTTAGGAATTATGCCTCCAAGAGCTTGTTTTCTAGTTTCTTCAGCAATAAACTGGTCTGTTAAGTTTTTTTGTGAGTCTTGTGATTGACCACTTCCTGAACGCTTTGCCATTGGTTATACTCCTAATTGAATATTGATACAAAAGTATCTATTGGTTCTTTTCTAAATTGTTCATTATGTCCTGCAATAGGAATTAATTTCCTAGCTTTCTCTGCAGCTTTATCTAAGTCACCTTCTATAGCTTTTCCTGCTATATCACCACCTAGTTTTATATTACCCCATGTTGGACCCATTAATCCTTGCATTGAATTCCAAGCACTAGCTTCTCCATATATCGGATTAACAGCGTCTAATAAGAAATCAAACGGTCCTAACATTCCTGATGCTTGTACACCTCGTTGTACAAACTCTGCATCGTCTAACCAATACGGTTTGCCACCTGTTTTAAATTCATCTTTTAAAGCTTGAGCTAAAAATCCAGCAGCAACTAACCCTACCATAGTAGTTATAGCGTTAATATCTGCATTAGGGTTTTTACTAAGAGCTCGCTTTATTAAAAAAGGCATAACTGAAGTAAAAAAAGTTATTATGTAACCTCTAAATTGAAATAATAAAGTGTAATGTGGATCACTAGTTACTCTAGGTTTTGTGCTTGGATTAGGATTTGCTAGACTGTTGTCTACCATTTGTTTTACACCTATATTTAAAAGCTTAGTTAGCTCACCATATTGAGAATCATCTGTTAAAAGAGTTTGTAATTTTTTGTAACTCCTTATATCACCCCAATTAGCATCTTGAAATTCTTTCTTATATACTATATCTTCTTTAAAATTTTTCCATAAAGAAAGAGTATTCATTGGGGGTAATTTAGCATCTTTAAGTGCGTCATAAGAAGTTTTTACATGAACCGTCATTGGTTTTCCTTCTTCATAAAACGTATCTAATACATCTAAGTGATGCATTAAAGCATCATAATTAACAGAGTCACTTAACAAACGAGCAATATCTGTTATAGGTTTTATTAAAGAAACAATAATAAATGTTTGACCTACTGCAGCTCTTAACTTACCTGCTTTTATTTCTTGGTCATCAAAACCTTGTTGTCCAAGAGCTCCGAATCTTATTCCAGCCCTTCCAGCAGCAGTAAATCTTTTTCTTTGAGGTGTCCAAGTACTAGTAGGTTGTAAGCCACTTCCTTTCCAAACTCTAGAAAATATTTCTGCATTAGATTCTTTATAATGTTTAGCTAAATCTCTTGCAGCCGATCTTAAATCTTCTAATAAAGGTTTACCACCTTCTGCTTCAGATATTCTAGTCATAAACGCTGCAACTAATTCAGGGGTTTGAGCAGCACCACCTGTTCCTAATAGTGTTGTTAAATTAAAACTAGTAATGTTTGCTTGAAGCTCTCTTAGCCTATTGCTTTTTATTGGATTGTAATTACCCATCCATATTTCTGCTGCACTAACAATATCAGAAGCATATTTATAATCATATTCAAAATCAATATCATTAGGATTTATATTAGCATCATTTGATTTTGCTTCTATTATTTTAGAAGTTAAATGATGGTTTAAAGCGTTATCTAATAAGGCATAAAGTTTTGAACCGCCATTTCCTATGTATTTTTCTACTAAAGCTGCTCTATACAGTTCTCTAGCGTTATCTCTCATTGCTGTAATCCTATCTGTCATAGAAAATTCTTCCATACCCGGAGAATTAAAAGCACTGTATTTAGAAGTAGTCCAGTTTCTAGTCCTAACATCTGGTAATCCCATTACAGTTCTAGATTCTTCTGGAGATTTATTACTAGGACTATTTATAATATTATCTATTATATCGTTAGCATCAGTTTCTTTTAAATATTTTTTTGCAGAGTCGCTTCTTAAAACTCTTTTAGCTTTGTCTGGATTAGCTTTTACTTTTGATTTAGAAGGTCTAGCTAAGTTCCAAAATTCTTCTGCTGTTATAAAAAAATCTACTCCTAAGTCTTGTATATTTTTTTCTAACCTAGCTACTTTTCTTTCTAAAGACTGCATTAATTTTGTTTCAACAGGAGATAATAAATATTTGTAATTATTCATTCTACCTGTATTAGGACCAGAAACAGATGCTTTTCTTTTTTCAAATATGTCTCTTACTTTTTGGTCTACAAATCTTCTACCTGCTTTTGTGTTAGCTTGTTTATAAACATCTCTTGCTTCATTAAGAAAGTCTCTAAAGTCTCTATCAGAAGAATCATTTAATTCGTTTTCTACGTCATAAATTGCTCTACCAAATTTTCTATCTTTATTTGTTGGTGATATAAACGCTATTAAAGATTCCATCATATCATTTTTTACTTTAGATTGGGGGCTATTATAATAATCGTTTAAACCTCTTGTTAAAAAGTTTTTTGGTATATCTTTTACCCAATTAACTATTCCTTTATTTTTTAATTTGTTACCTTCTTTATAAGCTTTTATTTCTTTCATTATATCGCTTATAGCTTTTTTATTAATTACAGGGTCTAAACTTGCGTCTCCATCAGCTGTTTCCATAAACTCATTTATAAGGGTTTCAGCCATTATTTCTTGTTCAGAATCTAAATTAGGTTGATTAGGATCTATTTCAAATTTAGAATTTAAAATTCTTCTTTCTCTAATTGCTGATGGTGTAGAAAAAACAGGACTTACAACACCACCCATTACAGCACCACCTATTAAAGCGTTAGCTGCACGATCTTTTGCCTCAAAATTATACCATTCTTTATTAGAGCCTGCAACAGCAGCACCGTATTGCGTCATTTCTTGACCAAGTTCTGTAATACCTTCTCTGGTAACACCTCTTGTCATATCACCTGCAATTTGTTTTGCTACTAATCTACCAGTTACTGGCAAAGAAACTAAGCCTACCATAGCTTTTATTTGTTCACCACCACCTGATCGAAATTCTTTTTTAAGTTTTTCTACAGCTTCTTTTTGTGTTAACTTAACTCCTTTTTTTGCTTCTACTTCTATTAAGGCTTTAGCCATAACTTTCATAGAATCTTTTTTCATTATATCTGTAGCAGACATTAATCCTTTTAAACCTAGTCTCTCAAGACCAGACATAACAACACCTGCAGTTAAAGCAAGCCCTGCATTTTTATCATGTATGTCGCCTTCCATTTCAGAATAAGTTTGACCAGCATATATTAAAGACATTGGTAAAGCACCGGCTGCAAAAGTAACTGCTGCACCTGCTGCAGTAGGAATTAATAAAGAAGCTGCTGCTGATGAACCCATTATTCCTAAAAGATAAGGAGTCATTTGACCCATTAATCCTGCTGTATATTCACCGGCATCTTTTAAACTTTGAACATCACCATAATTATTTATAAAAGTAGGTAACTCTTGTTGATCCATTTTTAAAGCTAAAGCTCTTTCTTCATTAAGAAGCCAATCACCTTCATCATTAAAAACGTCTGCCATAGCAGCTTTAACGCCTGCTAATCCTTCTTTCATACTTAACACTGCGCTATCCCAACCAGTACTCATAGGACTAATTGCAGAGTTATCAAATCTAGCTCCAGGTGTGTGATACTTTACATCACCCTTTCTAAATATATTATAATTACCTAGTGCATCTTGATATTGTTTCCATTGAGCTTCGTCAAGAGCTTGTTCTTTTAAAAGAGGAACGTTGTTTCTGTCAAGATTAAAAAAGTTTTCTTGGTCAGTTGCAACTCTATCATTTCTTGCTTGTGTCCAAGCACTATCTTTTTCTTTAAACCCTTGAGAATTTCTTATTAGTCTTGATGTTTCGCCTTCAAGATATAATTCTCTTGCTCTTTCATTTGAAAAATCGCTTGTAGGAATAATGCCTTCAAGATATGTTTTATCAGAAAAATCTTCTCCAAGATTATTTCTTAATCTTATTATTGGTCTTCCATACTCATCTTTTTTATCTAAGTCGTTAATAATATTAAAATTACCTTCTTGAGCTAATCCTAAAACTTTAGAGGCTGCTTCAGGACCACCCGGTTCTGCTAAGCTAACACCATTTGCAGACCAATTCCAAACTTCAGGTGCATCAATACCTTCTATACGTTTTCTTTCTCCGTTATGAAGTATAGTATCATAGTCAACAAAAATAAAATCGTCAGCCATTATAATCTCCTAATAATTTTTTGATTCTTTCTTTACCCAGTACATAAATGGTGTATAGCCTTGTTCATGAGCTACAATATAATTGCTTTGAACTTTTTCAGGAAATTCTTTTTGCCAATCAAGAAATCTTTCATAAGTAAATTGAAATTTTTGTTGATTAGTTATTACATCTTCCATGCCTTCTACATTAGCTTGTTTCATTTTTATAATATAATCATTAGTACCTATTTCTGTTTCTGAATAAGCTTTGTCTGTTATTGGTTTAGAATTTTTCTCATTTCCTTTTTTATCTTTATATGTTGTAGCATTTAAATAAGCTGTTGAAGGAATCATATCATTAACACCGCGCATGTCTGCCCTAATCATCATATCTTCCATATGGTCTCTAAAAGTTTTTTGACTATTTGGAAAATTTAATTTATGTCTTATAGCTGCATTAGCTGCATTAGTTAATATAGCTGTATTAGAGCCTGAGCCTGGTCCAAGATTAACTCCTCGTTCAATAGCATCATAAACAGCACCTTCTACTTCGCTAGAAACTAACAAACTACTAATAATGCTTTCTTGGTCACTACTCCCAACATCTTTGCCTTGAATAAATTTATTCATATCACCCTTTAATAAGGTAGTAATACGGTCTATATTAGATTTTACTTGCTCATCAATTTCTTGTGTAGTATACCACGGTTTTAAAATGAGTTCTCCGTATTGATCTGTAGCACCTAACGGTAAATCTATTAGACCTTTTTCGGGATGCATTATTCTAACCATTCCATTTTCTAAAACAGTTCCATTTACTTTTTTAGGATTTAAATAACTTCCTATATTATATTCTATTGGAGTTTTAGCAAATGAACCACCACCACTTTTACCTGCGTTTTTAAGGTTTTCAATTTCTTTTTCTCTTTCAAACTTTAAGTCTTCAGCAGCTTTTAAATCTTTTTCTGCTTGCATACCACCAAATGAATTATAAAATGCGTCATCAATATCTTGACCCATTAACATTCCGAATGCAGCGCCAGCTAAAGCCTTGTATAAGTCAGGTCTAAAATCTTTTAAGACATTGTTTTCTCTTAAGAAATCTAAATAAGCTTCTTGGCTATTTACTTTGTAATTATCTTTTGATTTTAAAGTTTTTAATTGTTGTCTTAATATATCTAAAGACTCTTGAGCAGCCTTACTATTAGCAAGTATTTGTTTTTCAGCAAGAATTCGTTTTTCTTTAGCAATAGTTGTAGGTAATCTGTCTTTATCCCTATCAGCATCTCCGGTTAAAGCCGATGCAGGAGAATTAGACAATACTTTTTCTACTACTTCTGGTGTCCATGTTTGAGGGTTTTCTAAAGCAAACAATTCTTCTGCTTCTTCTTGACCTCTGCTTACAAGATTACCAGAGCCTACAGCTGGACTGTCAGTATACCTGTCTATTTCTTTATTAGGACCAGCTCTATACGGATAACCTTCACCATCACGTATTGCTTGAATTTTATTATCAGCTTCAATCTCTGCATTGGTTCGATCTAATCTATCAGTATCAAAAAATGCGGAAACTTTATCCCAATAACCTTTTTTTACTTCATCAGGGTGTCTTGAACCTATATTGTTTTGCATAGTAACAGCTTCTTTAGCTTCAGCTTCTGTAGGTACTTTTATAAGTGGTTGCCCAGCAGCATCTGCCGGCTGACCATTTATCATTTGAATTGCTCCGGTGTATTCTCTACCATCAGAATAAACGTATTTTGGTTTAGCCTTAATAGATGATAATAAGGCTTGTTGAAAAAAGTTTCTACCAGCTTCATATTTTTTATTACCTAAATATGCTTCCATTGCACTTTTTTCAGTACCGTCAAAAGCAGCTGGAATAAAAACGTCTTCAGTTTCTATACCTCCACTATAAGTTGTTGGAAAACCTTGTGCTATAAACCCAGGTATTTTGTTATCATCCATAACGGAAATAGTTTCATCAGCAGCTGTTGTATGTTGATATTCAGTTATTTCTTTATCTCCATTACCAAATGTTTTTACTGTTTTATCTTTATTTTTTCCGTCTTTTGATTGTGTGTTAGTAGTAACTATACTTTCTACAAACAAACCCCCGTCTTCTTCCATAGTTAATTCATCCCATGGGTTTGCGGTTAAATTTTCAAAAGGGTTTTGTACTTCAAATGCCATATTAACTCCCAATCATTGTATAAGTTTTTCCATCTATTGTAACTGTTGAACCATCTTGATAACCACTAAAAGATGTAATTGGTTTATGATACCAATAACCTTCTTTAACTTCTCCATAACCTCCTTGAGGATAAACAGGATCTTGATATTTCCATATACCTTCTACTCCATCTTTGTTAACTCCTAAAAAATCAGGACCCTTAGAGCTAGTAAGAGGGTTCCAATCATCAGGATAATTATAAGTTTTTGTTTCTGTATTTGTGTTTGTTTCAGTATTAGTTTCATCAGGAACTATTGTTGGCTCAAAACCAGCCATGTCTATGCCCCTACTTGCTAACCCTATTCCATCAGGATCTGCTGCAGCTAATTCTATATCTGACATTAACCTATTATTTTCAAACATGCTTTCATTTTTTACATTAGCAATATCAAGTTCTTTATGTATAATAGGTAAGTTACGACTGTCTATTCCGCCTTGTGGTAATGTCCAACCGCCTTCAGGTTCATATTGGTCTGAATTAGGCTGCCATTCAAAAACAGGTCTTTGAGTTTTTTCATCTATACCTGCGTACTTAGGCGCAGCATTTTGTTGCATAGCACCATAAGCTATTTCACCTACCATTTTAGCTGCTGATGTAGCAAGGGGGTTTTGTTTTTTAAATTGAGGTGCAGCTCCACCGGGCTGACTTAATGTAGGCATGTCTACTGCTCCGGTTCCTTTAGCGGAAGCCCATACATTAGGACCATATCCATATTGTTGTGTTGCCATATATTATCTCCTATTACCAACCACGTCCAGAAGAATACGATCTTCCAGTTCTTGGATTAAGTGGTGCAGCTGCTTTTACAATTGTTGGTGAATAATTTGAACTGCGTCCACCGGGCATTGCACCTTGTCTTGGAGCATCAAAAACATTAGCACTAGCTCTAAGTTGGTCATTAACCGTTACCCCTTGTGTATTTTTTACAGTAGCATTTTCATAAGCTCTTTGTTTAGCAGCTTGATTAGTGCCTAACATTTTTTGGCTTTCATTAAAAAGAGTTTGACTAAAGTTAGGATCTTTTGCAAAGCCATCAGCCCAAAATTTATCGTCTCTAGCTGCTTGTGCATTAAAATTATTCATAATCTCTTGATGTGTGTAACGACCTGTAGCCATATTAGCATCGTAAGCACTTTGAATAGCTTCTAAAGATGGTGCTGAGTTTTCGTATAAGCCTCTTTGAGAAGGAGGTATATTAGAAGTATCAGCTCCTACTCTTCCTTGATAACCTGATGATTGTCCTACACTAAAACGTGCACCACCACTACCAGCAGGACCTAATAAGCCTCCTTCAGCATCTGGTAATATATAAAATTCATCAGGAGTTAATTCCATACCCCATATATTTGCAGGTTTGTTACCTTGTCCGGGATATTCCATTATTTACCTCCGCCTTGTTTGCTAGTTACGTTTGTTTGTTTTGGTACAAATCCACCGTAAATATTACTAAGCTGAGAGAGCCCCGCATAGCCTGAATCTAGCTGATTTTGTGCTTGCTGTTGCTGCCCCATACCTATAGCTGCTAACGTCTCCGCTCCAGCACCCTGTGCTCCCAGAGCTTGCCCTTTCATAGCAAAGTTCTGTTGTTGAGCTTGTTGGTCTATACCAGCAAATTGAGCAGCTAAATTATTAGCAATAGATTGTTCATTAAGTGCTTGTCTAGAACCTCCTAAGCCTCCTGCTCTGCCTGCATTAGCTGCATTCATATTAAGAGATTTTAAAGCTTCTTGTTGAGCTGCAGTACGCATGCCAGACAAATTAACACCTTGATTAGCTTGATTCATCATAGCATTTTCTAATGCTGTTTGATTACCTGCAGCAGCAACACCGGCTTGTTGACCAGCTAATTGATTAGCGTTGTAACCAGCTACTTGCCCTAACTTACCTTGATTATATAAATCTGAACCTGCATTAATAGCAGTATCAATTTTACCTTGATAAGGTGTTGCATAACCTGATATAGTTTCAGTAGTACCGGGCTTACCGCCTCCACCACCACAAAAAGCTATGTCAGAAGAATCTACATGTCTAGCCTCTCCTAGCTCTAGCACTTTACTTGTGCTCATATCAATTGTAACACCGTCATAAATTTTAACTTTAGACATCTAAATTCTCCTTTAAGCTTTTTCGCATAGTAGTGTATCGTTCTTTCCAACCTACTTTATTTAATTGTTTGACAAATCCTTTTCGACCTGTATATTCTAACACATCAATACCTTCGTGTTTTCTAATTATATCTTCAAATACACTAGCTACCTCATGTAAATCATCTTTAATACCTTTTCCACCTAGCGTCATTATGTGTAACGAGGTAAAGTTTAAATACTGTATTACTCTACTTGCTGCAATAGCAACCCAATGATTTCCTTTCTGTATTTCCCATAACTGAAACATATTAGGATCGGCTACAGCTTGTTGTACTACCTGATGTGCCGTCCATTCCCCACTAGAATACTCTAATGCTTTTTCTATTTCCTTTTTAATATCACTATAGCGAAGTAATATTTCTTCACCTTGTATTTGCTTTATATTTATCATATTAAATAGTTCCGTTTTCAGTTATAGTACCAACACAAGTTAAGTTTCCATTTGCTTCTAATTTCATTTTGTTTGTGCCACTTGTAGCAAAAAACAAAGTACCACTTGATTCAGTTATTGTCCAGTTACCTAAGTCTACTGAAGTAGCTGTAATACCTAATGCATTAATTTCTGCTTGTGTTTGGTCAGCAGTAGCACTTGCCTCAATAGCGTTAAGTTTAGTATGGTCAGCGTCAGTAAATACATTACTATCACTAGCTGCTTCTATCGCTGCTCTTATTTCTGCATTAGTTTGGTCTGCTGTAGCACTAGCTTCAATACTATCTAACTTTGTACCATCTGTAGATACATCTCTACCATCAAAAGTAGAATTAGTTGTAATAGCACCGGTCATTGCTCCACCTGTTTTAAGTAAAGCTGCACCAGCAGTGCCATTTGCAGCAACTCCAAGAGCAATATCTGTATTTATTGAATTAGCTAACTTATCTGCAGTAACTGCATCATTAAGTATTTTAACAGTTGTTACTGAATCATCTTGTAATATAGAAGTATTTACATAAGCACCCACAGCATTAATAGTCCAACCAGAAGTAACACCACTTACAGTAAATCTTTCTGCAACCCAAACTGCTGTTCCCGGTATAGCACTACCAGCAGATATAATTGTCCAAGTAATACCACTGCCCGGTTCTGTAGGGTTTCCTAATGTACTAAGAACTCCAGTAGATGTTGTAAAATATCTTTCAGAAGATGTAAAACCTGTTAATCCAGATGTACTCTCCCAAGTATAATCTGTTGGGTCACCTGAAGCATATATTGAATTAGAACTAAAGTAACCTCTAAACGCCATTAAAACTCCAGCAGCATTATAAGGTGAATATTGAAAGTCAGTAGCGTCACTTTGATTAGAAATATTCCCGTTTACTAAATTGCTAAGAGCAGAAGCATAAGCAAGATAAACAACATTTTCTGATAATGTATATTGATCATCAGTTAAAACAACTGTATCAGACGGATCAAGAGCTGCAGCCTCTAACTTTCTTAATCTTTTTTGTAGCTCTGTCTCTGAAATCTTAGCCATGTTATCTCCTAGTAAAATCGTATATAGTTCCACCTAAATCAAATAACTTTTTATCGGCACCTGTTTTCTTTAAACCATAATTAGTTAATCCGTAAGCATCTAAACCTGTACTCATTATTGCTGTAGCTGGGTTAAATTTTGAACCTATAAATTTTCCTGTTCTTTCAAACGCTTGTCTTACTGCTGGTGTTGGTCCTGTACTTATCATTGAAGGAGTAAACGCTTTAAACGGACCAACTATATCTCTTAATCCTTTAGTGCCTGTTTCAAAAGATTTATTAGTTTTTGTAAGCTGACTCATGTCATCTTTTAAAAGTGTTTTAAAAAAAGCAGAACTTTCGTTAGGAACACGAACATCTCTTCCAGTATTCCACCATGTATTAAAACTCATTATCTAACTCCCATCATCTTAATATCGAATTGTAATTTACTTAATTCAGGATTAGTTGTTCCGTTCATAGTTACTTTAAGATTCATATAACGACCTGAAGTACGTACATCTACTTTGTGATCCGTTGCAGGATTAAAAGCAACATTAGTGTAACTCTTAGAGTCGCTTAAATTTTGTGTACCTGTTAAAGCTAATAAGCAACTACCTACAGCATTAACTTCTATTTTGTTAATGTGTTTAACTTTACCGTTGTCTGTTAAATTATCGTTTATTCTTTCAAAATAACCACCAGACTCTAAGACTGTATTAGATAATGCTTGCAAAGTTGTTCCTGATTTAGTTCCAAATATTTTTAATTCACCATCAAGTTCTGTTTCAAATAAATCTGTAATACCCGGTAAAGTTCTTTTATGTATTTTACCTGAACTATAATCATAACAAAAAGCTAAGTTACAACCTGTAGTATCATTACTTGTAGTAGGTAAACATAACCAAACTTCTTTGTCTCTTGTTTGTTGAAACACAAATGTTCTATTACGTTCTGCTGGTTTAACTAAAGCATACATAGTGTCTTTAAATAAATCTTTAGCTATGTCTTGCCTTTCTGATTGACCATCATGTATGTATATGCCGTAGTTACCTACAACTAAATGTTGTGAGTTACCAATGTTAGCAAAACATCTAGTAGAGTAAATACCATCGTCTTCAAATATACTTTCAAAAGCTAATATATTTGTATCACCTGTTTCTCTAACTCTAACTACTCCATCAGATTTATAAGCAATAAAGAATTCACCTAGCTGTCCGCCATCTAATATTTTTCCAGGAGTTGCTAAAAGAAAAGCATCGCCTGCTGTATTACTAGTTGAAGCAGTCCATGAAGCAGCTGCT
>JACKZZ010015133.1_pt1 | contig 33080 bp, 19 predicted proteins | sample 8027871 | NCBI WGS metagenome assembly JACKZZ01 (sample SAMN15724774, study PRJNA655200) | protist metagenome | isolation source: fluorescence activated cell sorting (FACS) single amplified genomes of... | place: USA: West Boothbay Harbor, Gulf of Maine | collected 2000-07-19
TTCGTCGCCTCCGCCGACGTAAATCCCGACGGACTTGCCTTGCTTCAAATTCTGCAGTACTTTCGACCGGTGACTCGTCAGCAAACCCGCAGTCTGCGCCCACTCGCCCGCGCCTGGCAGAAAAAAAGCCGCATCTACGGTGGTCGCGTAGGTTCGTCGGCGTTGTTGAGGTTTGATTTGAGGTGTTTTTTTGCTCTTGTCGTCACCATGTAGACGATCAGCATTAATATTCATGTCGATCAGATCCGCATCATCGAAGAATAGCTTTGTTTCCAACCCTGTGCCTTCTGCGAAAGTTGGCGCCATAGACAACGCCAAAACTCCATGTGGGTGGACCCCAAACAGGTAATTCGTCTCGTCTTGCGGTAATGGGACCGTTAAGACATTCCGATGTGGGTAATAGTTCGAAATTAGGCGGAACATGAAGGAATTCCGGACGGAATCCAGACGTAATGCCCCATTGTGCTTGAATGGCTGGAAGAGATTGTACATCATATATGCGGCAAACAGCTCGGCAAATAACAGGATTTTTTTTGCTTTCACGGAAGCGAGAAAAGATGTGGTCATGAACGCCGTGGACGTCATTCCGGTTTGGGTGAAAACCCAGAACAACGCTGCCTTTTGCGACAAATTGAACAACTTGGCGAGACTCGTTTCTCGTGGGCCGAACTCCGGACTAGCGACTTTGTAAATTGCTGGTACCGACGGAACTTCAGGCTGTGCGACAACAGGGCCACTTTCCGCAGAAATCGCGCAAGAGGCCTCTCCTTGTTCATCTTGCTCTTCGTTCAGCTCTGCCGAGGAACATGCGGTTGGCTGAAGAAATGGCTGTTTTAGACCGAGATCTCGTGGTCTAGAGCCATTAACGAAATACGGGCCTTGTATGCATCCTTCCAAAAGAATTGATGCAATTACCACACTGGTCATAGCAGATTCAAAAAATCTGCGAAATCCTGAATGCGCGATGAGCAACATCCTTGCGTGTACTTATTCGAAATCTCTGTCTGTATTCACAGGAGACAGGACGACATATGTATGCAAATAAAGAAGCTGACGATAAAAATGTCTTATTTACTTGCCATCGAGAGCTAAAGGCGTGCGTGTGATCAAAACCTAGCAGTACTGTTCACCACGTAGTTGAGTAAGGATGATCATTAGCTTCATTGGGTGCACGTATACCGTACCTAGCGAATCAATGTAAAGAAAACTCCACTAGAAATCTGGACTACTTATCTATGACTGCAAGCAACTTGTTGTCATGGTCAGGGGACACAAAACATCACACAGCCAACGCCTGATTTTCTCACAATTGGAAATCATACCCATTTATCCGTATGAACATCGAATTCCTCATTCCTCCAAAAGACAGAATTTCAACAATGTCGTGATGACAGGAGCTACGAATAAGCACTGGCTGTGAACTAATATGAAGAGACACATCCGCATGACAATATTACCCGCAGCAGACTGCGAAGAAACACAAAAATAGACGAACATACTCTGCCCTAGACGACATTTTTCAGACGATAAGTTGTTTTTGAAAAATTTTGTCTTTCCTGCGTATCGAAAAGATTGACATCTCCATTTTTAGCAATCAACAAGTTACTTCCCTCTTTACTCCTGCTTCAAAGTTCCATTCAATCACTTCTTACCACTAGCTTTTTTCTTCTTATTGCCCTCTTTTTTCGTTTCGATTTTTTGTCTCTTCTGCGTCAATTTGGTTGCGTTATCTACTTTCTGCTTCTCTCCCTTCTCGATTCGTTGGAAGAGTCGTTGATGTTTCTTTGGCATCATTGCTTTCCTCCTTTCTAGGTCCTCTTCTGCCTCGATCTCGGCTCTCGTCTTCTTCTTTTGTGGGACTACTGTGGCTTCCATCTCTTCATCTTCGCTTTCGCCCTCTTCCTCTTCGTTTTCATCCTCGGAATCATCATTATCTGAGTCATCTCCGTCCATTATGCCTTGCTTTAGTCGTTCTTGATAGTCAGATGCCCAAACTCCCTTGGTCTCTGCTTCGAGTTCTGCCATGAATTTGGCCTCTTGCGCATCCTCTTCCTCTTCGATTGCGATCTGATTGGCATGAGCGTCTGCGCCGGCATTTTTCGAAATACCGTCCTCAGCTGCGGCGAGTTTATTGAGAATCTCACGCTGCTTCGGTACGTAGCCCTCGTCGGCGTCAACCACAAACGGTGACAAATGCGGCGGACAGATGCGATCAGGGAGGTATCCCTCTATTGGGAGACGACGGCCTTCGTTGAATGAATCCAGGACCCACTGCGGTTGGATGTATTCGCGACCCTCTACCTGTTTGAACTGCGATGACGGTCTGTCGATGATCTGATGAGTGATTCCAGCATCGTTCTCCTTGAAAGGACTTGCTGGCATGGCAGCCCATCCCACCTGTAGAGTTTTGTTTATTTGAAAATCTTCTTTGGGGATGCGTACGATGAACGAATACCAAATCAGCGCGTGAATCTCCGTAGAATTGATTTACTTGTGAAATTATTAAAATCCCAAATCAGCCAACTCCATTCAAAAAGTATACCTGTGCTCCACCACACTTGAGGACGAAATAGATGCTATGAAAGGGGACTTCTCTCTGAATGAAGACCTTCAATCCTGAGAAGACTTGTTTGCCTCCGGTCTTCTGCTTCTCTTTCTCCATCTGTTGGACCTCTTCTGAGACTGCTGCAAAATCCTGGATCGTCGCTGCATCGACCTTTTGTTTCTCTTCTGCCTTGGCCGCTTCGGTTGCGCTCTGTGGAGGAAAATGAGATGGTAGCTTAGACGAGACAATTCTACCTACGGCTTTTAATAATCAACTGCAATTTATCAAATACTTTATAACTCAAGAGCGATTCTCGAACTCTGACTTAGTTCAAATTTGATACCGATCCGTTGCTGACTGTGCTCACGAAGAATTTTGCCATGTTTGCTGCGTGTTGTCGGTAGTTGAATTTAGGTGGGTAATTCCACTGATTTTCGGAATACAGCTTAAAGTTGATGAATTTCAACATAGTTCGGTAGAACTCGTTGAACGTGGACATGACCTGAAAAATTTAAGGAATTAGAAGATGCGCGATTTTGTTGAGGAGGGATTCACATTGCATTTAGGTGCGGCACATATATTGTAGATGCTTCATCTGAATCCTCAATAGTGTCAATCAAATATTAGGCAAAGTAAAAAAAGCATTTTTCTAACTATACCTTGAAATCAACTTCCATGGGCAGTTCTTGCGCGTACTTGTGTGGGACCAACCAGGTTACAGTCTCCCCTTGAATATCCGCCTGGAAGTAGTAGCCCTTGATGGATGCGAAACACTTCTGGAGACTTCGCGATTGGATGATGAAGAGATAGAATTCGTGAATCAACTGGGTGGATTCCTGGATGACATCCGATCGAATTTCCTTCTTTCTATCGGTCGGGAGCGCGTCATAGAGTGCCACCATCGACAATGCGTCATCGAGATCCCGAATCGCATCAGCGAAGGTAGGATACCGCTCTCGGACCTGTAATTTTGGAGGGAGATGTGTGGAATCATGCGGAGCGCGTGATAGAGTTAATAATTGTTAACAAACGACGGTGTCTTCATCCAGAGCTAATACGTATCCGCATACTACATTATCTGAAGCGAAATGATTCGAAAATCCCAAAATCCAAATTTAACACAATATCATACCAAGTGATGCAAGGTGTAAGTTGGTTTTCTCTCCTCCAATCTTTTCTGCGAGTCCTTGTCTTGTCTACCGACACATCTTTTGTACTTCTTGAAGAACGTTTTCAGCTCGTAGAATTTGTTCATCAATGGTTCATGTTGCAAAAACCTAATATCCTTGATGTGGTAGTAGGTCTTATCATTTCCGGCTGGTTTTTTCTTCGGGTCTCTAGGGTAGATTCCCTTGAGAATACAGAGCCGACGGAAATCCACGAGAGTGACTTGCAACTTTTTCAGTGCCTGAGCCCTGGTGAGATACTGCGCAGCCACACCTTTGGAACCCTTCTTGAGGCCGTGGATCTTATCCTTGCGCGCGCCGGCATTGTTCTTCGGCTTCTTGTTGCCCTTGTCGTGCTTCGAACCGTGCTTCCGGAATTTTCCCATCTTGATTTAATATAGTTTTCGATGCGCGACTAAAAATAACGAAAATGTCGTTGCTGTAGTACGGTGTCCACCAAATTATACGTAGCTACTAAAAGTCTACTCTGTTGTTTGTAACTGTAAACTCCGACTATATTTACCGCTGGCCAAATTACTTTTTGCGAAACCACCCTGACCTTTTGATAGATTGGACAAATTTTTGAAGCCCGTAATCTTACTGCGCTTACACGGCAAGATCCCACGAAAAGAATCACCTAAAAAAAACTCACGAAAAGAATCATCTAAAAATCATCAGATCACGAGAAGAGAAACGAGAAAGCCATTTTCCAAAAGTAACAAAACAACGATGCAAACGACGACGATGATCAAGACAGAAAGGGCGAACGAAGAGAACGAAAAAATTATAATTTTGACGTACGATCTGGTGGAAAATCTTTTTCACGATGTTGTATATGTACCAATGTGTGTCATGCGAATTTTGATGAACGGAAGTTAACGAAAAATGTCTTTCAAAAAATGAACGTTCTTGGAACAAAACGTCGTGTGTCACCAGAATCGACGATCAACGACAAATTTTTGATGCAACACATACGTGATTTTGTCATTTGATGACAAGAGAACATATTTCTATCCAAATGATCCTGCGTTAGAAGACGCCATTCATTACAATCTTGTGAACAGTTTTTTAATGTGCCGCTGTGATACCACGAAACCACTAGCGACGCAAATCCAGACACTTTTTACACGATTGCATCAAAGTTCTTGTTGCCCAATCATTGGAATAACACCCCTTCAAAAATACTACTTTTAAAATAGTGCCTAAACACTTCGAAACATCGCACTCCAGATATCGAAATTTCCGCCCAAAATGGGGTTCCCCGTGTCCATACGCGTCGGCGCGAACAGGAACAAACACCGTGATGACATTCCGATCATTGCGACTAGGAACCACCCAGGTAACCGCTCGAAATGATTGAGGACTACACAATTCAGAATGTGCCCGCTCAACTCTTGGAGGTCATTCTCCTGTGCATCATCTACGTCTTCGCCCTCCGGTCGTCCAAGAGTAGAACTCTGAGATTCTAATGGATGATCCTGACGACCAGAATTGCTCACACTGTGCTCAGCATGCTGTTGATCATCTCCTCCCGCGTAGTCCTCGTTGTGAGAAGTGCTTTGAGTTGTGATGTGGGTGACGTCAGCAGACTCCAAATCTCGACGTCTCTCTGTGTCTACCGTTCCTGTGGTGGTCCTGTGCTCCTGGGTGCTGGCAACACTGAAGGATTTGGCAACACTGAAGGATTCTCCGCTTCCCTTATTCGTCCCGAAAAAATCCCTCCTCTTTGCCACGCTCTTGCTCGCCAGAACGTCCAACGGATCGTTGGACATCAAAATATTCCACATGGTAGTACTGGAAGCTACTGTGATTCCAGATGCGTCTCTTTGAGGGCCATTCATCTTTCTGGTGCTGTGCGTGGCACAAAGAATACTACTTTGATTGCCTCTCCACGATGTCAGAGCGCTCGAGCACGACGCAACCGCCTCGTGCTTAGTGCTCTGCGCGGGAGAAAGAATCCTGCTTTGCTCGCCCCTGGTGAAAGACGTCAGGGCGGTGGATGCGGCTGCTCGGTTTTTAGCTTTGGTGCTGTGCGCGGGAGAAAGGACCCTGCTTTGATCGCCTCTCCAATTAGATGTCAGAGCGCTGGACGCCGCCGCTGCGTTTTGCGTCTGACTCGCCATTGCAGCAATTCTATGAATCTGTGGAGCATGTCGGTCATTAGCATTATACGGTGATCGAGGACTGGTGGGAGTGCTATTTTTCGGACTGCTGGTCGCTATTATTTGAGTAGAGGACGTCGGAACATCGGATTTGTCTTCGACGCCTGTCCTTGTTGGTATTGTTTCGACTGCGGTTGTCAGCGCGGGCGCGGCAGTACTTCCTGTGGTTTTCTGAGCATGCATTGGTAAGTCTTGCGGTTCTTCCTTCGACGAAGCAATCACACATCCAGGCAAGTAATCAACATCCCGTTTAATATTCCCGATGTCTGCATCTGAAGACAAGTGCGATAAGATCCCCGTCTGCGTGCGTCGGTGTTCATGTAGCTTTTTCGAAATGCCTGCTCGATGTAACTTTTTCGAGAGGAGGTTGAGGGACGCATCCGCATTTGTGAATTGGAATGCTTTTCCACCAGATGAATCTTGACGAAGTCGTGTGAAAAGTTTCTCCGATTTGTCGGGGATCACACGGCTGAACGGTACAATAGCTGGCTTGTCGTTGAGAGCGGAGTCGCCAACAGACGTGCCCTCGTTCGTCTTCGTTCTGGTCGTGCCCGTGTTGGACGTTCTCGGTATTAATTTGGAAGAAAACATCAAAACGGCTGAAGTCTTAGCTCTGGCTTGCGTTAAAAAAGCACTCGATCTTTTAGCGCCTGCAGATGTTTTATCGTTATTTGCAATGCTGACATTCGTCCCATTATGTGCACTGGCCTTTTTTCCAACAACGTCGATGTCTTCCGTCGACAAATCAATGTCGTCTTCAACGACTGGTTTTTCCATGCGCAGGACCTCGTCTTCCATAAGCTCCATAAAATTCATGCTCCCTCGTGCCTCATCCACGAAATCAGCTGCACTCCCTTCAAAAATCATGCGTGCGAGAAACAACTTTCTTGCCTTTCGATCGCAGAATTTGCGATTCAGTTCCACGAGAGCGAAAAAGAGAAACAACGCGAAAAAGTGCTCTACAAGCTCACTGCCTCGAAGGGGAGGGGGTACGGTAGAATTGAGTTCTCGTGTTGAGGAAATCGGATCACTCCGATCGATCAGGAAAACCGCAAACCGAGCTCGGATGCTTTCTACCGTGCAAGAATTCTGATTTGTTAATCCTGCTCCTGTCCCGAGACCCTCGGTTGTAGAGCTGGGGTCGAGATTCAAGAGGAGCACGGCGGAGAAGCGCGAGGCCACAGTTATACTGTCTGGTTCGCGTCCCAGTAAAGCAAATGCTGAACATCGTGCTGCACTCTCCTCGTTCACTATCAGGTCCGTTTTTTGAATCAAAAACCATTCGGCCAGACAGAGAAAAATAGCCAACAAACAGCCTAAACTCTCCGCATGCCCATTCTGGATCGCATTCAGAAACGTCGTTTTCCGGCTGTATTCGGTATGCGCCATACCAAAAAAATTGTGCACGTGATATCGCAGAAAGATATCTCGATAAATACTGAAAAAGCTCACAAACAGGACGCTCACATAGAAATCCAAACGCCGGGGCCCAGTTTGAAAGATTTGAAAAGCAGCAACCGTAGCCATCCCGAACTGTAACGGAAAGGACATGCTCACAGCCCACGATGGGCTGTTTCGTGTCAGATCTGCACAATAAGTCATCTTCACGATCAAAAATTGGAAAACGGCGACCCATGCGTACAGACAAGCGACGTACGAAGACGTGCCTTTTTCTAGGCCGAGAAACTGGGTGAAGAGCGCACCAGTTCGCTCGGCATCCATTAAGAAAACGGCAAACCATACCAAAAGCGGCAAGTTCCACAAGAGCCCTGGGCCCAGGACGTGACGCTCTTGGTCGGAGATTTCAGTACTGTCTCGGTTTCTTGTGCCGTGATTCTTTGGAGGAGGATTGTCCTGTGAAAAAAGATTGCCTTTTGTTCTTGCACCACTTTCACTTGCAATATTACCGTTCGGAACGAAGACTTCTACATGATCTTCTTTGTTGAAAAAGATTGCTTCGTCTTGTCCTGGCATGATGTTCATACTTCCTCCAGGCATAATTTCATTGCTATCTTGCGCTTGATGACTTCCCTCGACCAATGTTCCTTTGAGATCCCGAAAATATCCAGCCGTGAAGGACTCCGTCATTCCCACTACTCTCGATTCCAAAATTGCTTCTCCCCGATCTGTACGGAGGTTCCAGATTACCACCGCAAAGAATAGAAGTGTGTGAGGAACCATGATGATGGGGGACTCGATTCCTGTCGCTGGATCCATGGCACACAGAATTTGGGCATACAGCAAGCCGATAGGCACCGAGCTGAAAATAAACCATCGTGAAATATGGTGTTGATGATTTTCTCCTGAAGACACAGTTCGAGTTCCGCTGCGTCGTCTTGAGCATGAACTGCAGCAAAGACACGAAGACCAGAGAGAGGGAAGACTATCGGGACCGAAAAACTCTTTGCGCTTTAGAAACAACGGAATGCCGTACAAGGTAAGCAGGAAGAGATTCCATGGCGTCAGAATGACAATCAACCAACCCGAGGACGTGTCATCCTTGCCGAGGGCGTCTGCAACAATGGCATGCACTAGAACCATGACAAAACTGCGAAACACGAGAATCATTAAGTGCAGTTTCACAAAGGAACTGTTATTATCGTATTGATCAACTTGTGGTTCGGTGTCGCTGCCTCCCTTCACACTACTTTTGCCCTCATGCTCATCTATTGGTGGATTTGCACATCCAAATCCACTTCCTTCTGCCTCACCAGAGACGAGGTGCATTTGCACGCTCCTCACACCGGCATTATTCTTATTAGTCGAAGCGGCCTGTTCGTCAAAATCAGAATGAGTCGCTGCGCAGATATTGAGTTCCAATGTATCTGTGCCTCCCTTCATATCTTTCGCCTGCGAACTCTTTCCAGAGTTGTTCTTGGACGAAGATACGCTTCTAAAACGAAACGGAAACGGTCCACTGTAGACGTACGCGCACATGAGATCGATGAGCCACAGCCGCAATAGCCTCGCGAAGAAGTCATGGACTCTCATCTCCAAACCGAAAAACAATTTTCCCATCAACCCTCTTTGCAAAAAAGACAGAGGTGCAGTCTCGAGATACTTCCACGCTTGCTCTCGGGTCGATACGCCCATGATAGAGGGTCCGCGCGCGATGATACCATGCGTGATCCACATGTCGATGGCCTCCGGTTCATTCAAGAAATATTGCGCAACCCCGTACAGCAGGAAATACATACTACAGAGAGATAATAAAACGAAAAATAACAGGATTTTGCAGGTTGAAAGAAACCAAGTCAAGGAACCAACTTGCTGGGATGTGAGGAGTAAGAATTTTGGACTCGGGGGAGACTTCTTAGTACTATTTGACGGAGTAGAAACCACTTCATGTACCACTACACCAGAAAGATAATTCGTGACAAAGTTGCGAGGTCAGGTTCCACTAGGGGCCCCGCTCGCGCTGTTCCCTACAAAAGAAGATGTCATATTTTTTGCAAGGGAGTTAGTCTAGAGACCATTTATGAGGGTAAAAACCACTCAATGGTATTTTTTTCTCGGGAGATGCTCCAGTGTGGCACTTATGTTAACGGCATCACCACTGGACCCACGTTATGTTATCAGAAAGTTAAACAGACACTCAATGGTATGAACACCTAATGTTTCAGTACTAAAGCACGATTCTGTGAAGTGAACTCGTAGAATAACAGCTTCTTCTCGGCACACATATTAGTTACCGTGCGCGTATGAGATATCGATATCCCTCTAAGAAAAAAAACAGCCATTATCGTCAGCGACTGACGGTTTGACGCGAGAAAAATATATATATAATGTGGAGGGAAAAAGGGTTCGTCGAGACGATCATGGAGGGAGAGGGGCTATCCTGTTGTTTTTGCATGAAACGATATGAGTTAGGAAATGTGCTATGAACTACCTCTTCATCACTCTCCTGTTGGTGGAATTTCAGTATGATGCAGTGTTCTGCAGACGATCCATCAATATATGAAAGTGATCATCTCGGTCTGGACCTTGTGATCTCATCCAAGTATGAAGCATGGCATCTCAATATGAAGCTTGTCACGGCTCTATAGGAAGCTCGTCATCAGGTGGAGGCCGAGATTATGAACTCTCACTGTCTTTTGTACAAAGCCTTTGCAATCCACTCGCGTCGAGAGATGATATAGACGCTCTTGAATCGATGAAAATCAACTACCATATTAGCGTGAGAACATGATGGGATCTTTCAAAATGCTTTCTGCCCTGTATGAACGTTGTGATTGCTTGCTCCAAGACATACGTCTGGAGCCCACGGAAAATGTTAAGTCTGCACACACTGGTATTGTGTCTTTGCCACTCAGTAAACTCTTTGATCTTTGTCACATTCGTTGATTTTCTATGCCGAAGCAAACTGTAATACGCATTCACGGAACAAACAGGGGGGAGCAAACTTCTTATGATTTGCTATTCCCCATATAGCAACAATCTGTCAAAAAAAATTTAATCCCGACGTTTCATGAAAGAGACTGATTATTCGGAATATTTCTTGCGAACAAAATGACACATGACAATTCAACGTACGTACATAGTAATTCAACCCTCCTCGATAGTACTTATTCGATTCAATTGAACCCCAACACCGCGTTTCGCAGATCGAAATTGGCTCCCAAAACAGGATTGCCGGTGTCCATCCGGGTGGGTGAAAAGAGATACAACACCCTCATCGAGATTCCAGTCATGGCGACGAAGAACCAACCTGGCAATCGCTCAAAATGACTCACCACAACGCAATTTAGAATGTGTCCGCTCAATTCCGTCAGAGCATTTCGGTCAGATTCCTCCTGTCCATGACAAGAGTCATTTTCGAGATCTTCTTGCTCAGAACGAGACCTCTCATGTGGCTTGTTATTTGTCTCTGCAAATCGACCATGCTGTACAACCACTCCATGGTGTACTGCAGTCCCAGAAGACGTCTGAGTTTGAGCGTGAGTTTTTTGACTCCTCGAATCGAATATCGAGTTGATTCCTTTCGTGCTGAGACCGCCAACACTCTTGATATCCAAGAATCCCGCCGCACCCATAGAAGTCTTGCCCGCAAGGTCGTCCAGTGTGTCCGTCATCAAAATGTTCCACATGGTGGTGCTGATGCCAGTGTTTGAACCATTTCCTCGACTTTGGGTGCCTCTGAACCTGCTACTCTTGTTGCCGATACTGTGATTAGGAGCTACTCGACTACTTTGCGGACTACCTTGCGCACTTATGGGGGTCGAGTTACCAATGACACCGCCACCAGCCGTGTTGGCAGACAAAGTTGCAGAAAAAATAGACACGTGCGGGCAATAGCCTTTTGGTGTACCAGGATTTTTACCCGGGAGTACCGGGGATGTCGGAATTGATGCTGCTCCGACATGCAGAAGTGGAGATGATTTAATATTACTGTGTTGTGGAGCGTGATATGGGGCATTTTTTTGACTGGCATTAATGCAGTTCGCAAGTACTGGATTGCTCGTCAAAGATGGCGCCAAAGCCACATCACATGTGCGGTTATTTGCCGGACTCGTATCGGGGGAACCAGTGACGTGATGTGATGAAATCACGTCAACATCTGCTCTGCCTGAAGATTTTAATGTAGTGCTTAGTACGGCATTGTCCACTTTGGCTGTTCTAGTCGCCACATTTGTGGTATTATTCGTACTTGTTGAATTCGCGTTCTGAACCGCCGGCATCTGCTCCACCTCCGCTGATTGTTCTGTCGAAGACACAGCTACGCATCCTGGCAAACATTCAACATCCTGTTGATGAATAAATGGGTTGTTTGCCGTTTTCCGCAAAAGTAATGCTCGGGATGCAACAACAGTACTTCCATCGCTACGCGATGACTGTTGCTTCTGAACAGCCTCCTGGCTGTAGCCGGCTCGGTGAAGCTCTCTTGAAAGGAGAGCGAGAGACGCGTCTGGGTTGGAGAATTGAAAGGCCCTTGCGTTGAAAAGAGCCATGGATTCAGCAGCAGACTTGGTGGTGCCTTGCTTTGAGACTTTCAATAATTTTGACGAATGCGTTGGCAGATGAAGCGCATCAGGACTTCCCGCAACAACACCACTGCGATTTTGTTTCTGACTGCTCGTCCCAATCTTTCCAAGTACTATGCTACCCTCCTTTATCGACTTATCAGTGTCATTTCGAACGACAACTTCTTCATCTTGCCCGCCTTGTTCAAATAACTCTTCTTCTAAAATACCTCCTTCATCTGCCGCCACCACACTTCCTTCTTCGATCATTCGAGCAAGAAATAATTTTCGCGCCTTGCGATCACAGAATCGCCTCGTCACTTCAGCGAGAACGAAAAAGAGACACAGCCCGTAGAAATGCTCTTTAAGCGCACTGCCGCGCAGGGGTGGAGCTACTGCTTGATCGAGATGCTCCGAAGATGAAATCGAGACGCCTACAGGATTCCTTTTCGCACTCCGATCGATCAGAAAAACAGCAAACCGCGCACGAATATCATCGACTGCGCACGAATATCTGTTTGACGGTGGAGTGTCGTTTGAAATTCTGTCTTTCGAAGAAAATAGGATTCTCGTGCTGCCGACTGCGATATCGTCTGCACCGTGTCCTCCACCTAACATATGCAAAATCGTTGAGCACCTGCTTCCAGTGCCCTCGTTCACTATCAGGTCCGTTTTTTGAATTAAGAACCACTCGGCCAGACAGAGAAAAATAGCCAATAGACATCCGAGGCTTTCCGCGTGTCCGTTCTGGATCGCGTTTAGAAATGTCGATTTTCGACTGTATTCGCTTTTCGCCAGGTCGAAAAAATAGTGCACATGATACCGCAGAAAGATGTCCCGATAAATGCTGAAAAAGCTCACAAACAACACGCTGATGTAGAAATCGAGGCGTTGGGGCCCCACTTGAAAGACCTGAAATGCAGCCACTGCGGCCATACCCAATTGTAAGGGAAAGGACATACTGACTGCCCACGACGGGCTGTTCCGCGTCAAATCTGCACAATAAGTCATCTTCACAATCAGGAACTGAATGGCAGCCACCCAGGCATATAAACAAACAACATATGCGGAAGTCCCTTTTTCGAGTCCGAGAAATTGCGTGGCGAGGGCGCCAGTACGCTCGGCATCCATCAAGAAAACGGAAAACCAAACCAAAAGCGGTAAGTTCCACAGGAGCCCTGGTTCCAGAGAATAGCGCTTGTTGGAAATGTGACGTGTCGCATGGTAATTTTCTTCTGAAGGAAGATTAACATTATTCACAACGTAACTTGTTTTGAGCCTCGTCTCAATACCGACAGGTTTATCTTCATGATCAACACCAACACGTCCTTTACTATTGCAATCTTTGTTCTTCGACATTGATTCATCAAGTTGATCTTCATCGTTACTTTGTTGATGTCTTCCCTCTACAGCTGCCTTGATGGTGTTAACAGAACTTGACAGGAGATCTGTACCACTCTGTCTTCTTCGCAAACTATTGGTGGCTTTTAGTGTTCGGTCGCCCCCTCCCATCGAGAGCCGACGTTCAAACGAGCTTCCTCCACTCTTGTTCCCGTGATCTTCCATGCCATCAAAATCCGCAGTCAATTGGACGACCTTCGCTTCCAGAAGAGCCTCTCCGCGATCCCTGCGCAGATTCCAAATAATGGCCGCGAAGAATAAAACAGCATGCGGTAGCGTAATCCGAGGGCTCTCTATGCCACCTGACGGGTTCAAACATGCCATGACATCAGCGTAAACGAGGCCGAGCGGCAACGCGCTGAATGTGAACCATCGAGAGATGTGATGCTGCCAATCGTCAATAATCACTGACCGATCCTGTCTGGAGGATGAACTTCTAGTACTACTACGTCGCCTCGAACAGGAACAGCAACAAAGGCATGACCAGAGAGAGGGCAGACTCTCAGGGCCGAAGAACGCCTCTCGCTTGAGAAACACTGGAATGCCGTACAACGTAAGAACAGCGAGATTCCAAGAAATTAGCACTACAAACAACCACACCGAGGAAGTGTCATCTTTGCCGAGGGAATCCACAACGATGGAATGCAGCGACACGACGACGAGAGTACGAAGTAGCAATACAGCAATTTGCAATGCCACAAATGAACTGCTCTCAAAACGCGTGGTAATATCGTCTTCTTCTTCCGTGCAGTTCTTGTGAAATACCGCTGAGTATGTGGTCCCCTGATTCCTCTCAGCCTCACCGGACACCAGGTTCAGTTGCACGAAACTTCTCACAGAGGGATTGGTATCAGCATCGAGGGCCACATTAGTAGGACGAATCTTGTGTACTTCCAGTGTACCGTGATTGCCTCTGCTTGTTCCGCTCCGTTTTGAAGATCCTCCCTTGATGTTTCTATCCTTCGAAGACCTTTTTCCACCTCCACCGAAAAGACCACCACCAAGACCGAATATGTTGTCCGCTCCGAAGCTACGGGGAAACGGTCCACTATAAATGTAAGCGCACATGAGGTCAACCAGCCAGGCGCGGAGTAACCGTACGAAAAAATCATGTATCCTGACATCAACGCCTTGGTACAGTTTGATCATCAGATCCTTCTGCAGAAACGACAAAGGTGCAGTCTCCAGATATTTCCATGCCTGCTCCAGGGTCGATACACCGGCGTAAGACGGTCCGCGCGCGCGCACCGTGTGTTGCAACCAAAGCTCGATGGCTTCGGGCTCATTGAGGAAATATTGCATCACGCCATACAGAAACAGATACATAGTACAGACGGCGATAACCGCAGAAAAAGCAAGAATCTTGCAGATCGCGAGGAACCAAGACCGAGAACCAAGTTGCTGGGAAGTGAGCAGTAGAAACGGGCGGAAGGAGGTACTCGAGTTGCCTGATGAATGAACTGAATTTCTTGCTCCATCATCATTACTGGGGGATGCCACTTCATGCGCAACGACACCGGCAAGATAATTTGTCACGAAGCTCCGGGGGCGAACGCCGCTTGGGACGCTGCCCCCCAGCAAAGATGTCATATCTATTTGAGTTTGTTGGATTAATAAATGGACGCCGTTATTATAATCTAATACCGATGGACGAAAAGCCCAATCAATCACAATACACTAGCATTTCCTCAGAACGCACATCGTGCGCATATTCATGTGACAAAAATCTTTCTTCGGCGACGAAGGATTCTTAATATTTCACGCTCGGGCATATTGAATTTGCTGTCAATGGGACCTAGTCCTAGACACTATCACTGGGGAAGATATGAGAGTACTAGGACATCACCGAAATCACTGATTTGGAGACAGAAAGGGAGAGGGGGGTAGGAAATCCAGTCTGCTGTTCACGTTGTTTTGGAATGAGACAGGTCAACTTCAGTTATCACACTCAGTTTTTGATCCTGACTTTATGAACGAGAAAGTTCTTCTCATACTATGACCGTATGAAACGTCGCATGACGCTCTAGCAAATTCTTACTGTGACTGTACGAAGCTGTGCATGACTCTCGGGCAGGTGAAATATGATGTTTTCTACCGAAACCCCGTCTCATTGTCCACACGTTCTCTCCAAGCGCAATTTGGACACTCTTCTCGTGCGAGAATAAAGATTATGATTCCGTTATGAGTTTTTGGGACAGAATTCAGAACTACACAACGACCCAACTGAAAGACGATTACGCTGATGAGTCCAGACGTTTCAGCAGTAAAACGACAAACACAAACGCTCTTGTTCAAAGAGAGTCGACTGGGAAGAATTCATATCATCTGCCAGTGAACTACAGCATTACAAACGGAATACGATTGCTTATGTGAACTCTCGAAAGATTCTTTCCCAAATGATCATGCTCTGGAATTCTCGGACAGGAAATCTCCGATCTCAAACATTGCCAGTCCATCTTCGGGGCGTCCTGTGGCACACGATCCAAACCGCAAATATCAAAACAACCCACTCGCGTGTCAAAAGAGAACAGACCAAGTGTTTCTCGCCCACATCGGCAGCCGAACCATTTTGCGAGAAGCTGAATGTTGTCTTGCTCTACAACAATCTGCTGCTCTGCAACAATCTGCATCATCCGAAATAGGTTTTTACGATCCACGCAACGGAACTTGGGCACACGCCGAACAGAGCCGGCGCCGCCGCAATAGCCAAGACGGTTTTTCGCGCTCGCATTAGTGTAACGATATCCCCTGCTGCGATGCGCTCTGCAAATGGAAACTTTTTTTGCGATTCTCGATTTTCTGGACTGTTTTTCCTGGACGAGAGAGCTTTCGCATCTTGCACAATACTCGTGCCGCATGACACTTGGGCGTCTGAAACGACATGGTCTGCGGACGTCTCATGTGCTGCACAGCCCATCACAACGCTGTGATAAGCGGTTGCTTCCGTGCACAGTTTTTTCCCTTGAATCAATCGCAACTTTAATTCAAGATGCAGAGATTCGGTCTCAGGCTTGATGATCATGTCTTTGACAAAGTCAGGACAACGAAGCCTCGCCATCGCTTGACCCCAATGGCACGATGATTGTTCTTGTTCGCCTGCAATATTTCCTGACTTTCCAACATGATTCCGCGGTGCATTGTCCAATATGAATCTTTTGTCTCCGAGGAGATCCGCCGAAAACCACCAGACGATGGCTAAATAACAACGTTCATCTCCGTTTCCTTCCTGGCATTTTTCATACAGTTCTGCTCCCCGACTCACAAGTGGAACCTGTATGCTCGATTGCATATCACAAAAACAGCCGATCTTGTCGAATATAGTCTCTCTTGCTTCGTGTTTTGTGTGGGCAACCAGACGCTCCAGATCCACGGTAGCGAGGCAGAATGGATCTGAAACAATTGCGAGAGGATGGAACTCACTTCCCATGTGCAGAGCGACGAAGTCTCCGAGTTCTGATCTGGCAGTGAAAACGCGGGTGTCGGTCGCGAGTACGATTTGTCCGAAAATCTGAAAAGCAGCTGGGATCACAGAGCACAGCGAGGGCGCGGTCTCTTCACGCGTGCAATTTTTCTCATCACCTGTTCGTGGTTCATTGCGTGATAGCGATCTTGTGCTTTCAGAAACATCTTCCGAATCTCGCTGTAAGGCCGCACTCGGCGGGGTTTCGTAACCTGTTAATTCTCCTGCGTTCTCTCGCTCGCGCACAATAACCGGCGTGCGACAACCGCTGGACTCTGCACCATGACTGTGTCCTATCTTCTCTGAGTCGACGCACAAAGGTCCGCAATTCGCTACGATCTTCAGTAGATTTTCACCGAACCCGGACGCATCAAACAATTCCGTCAGCAGCAAATCGACGCTCCTGGGCTCGACGATGTGTGCAGGGATCGGAGTCGTTGAATCTTGTTGAAGAATCCGTGAATTCACATGCACGTTGCTCGGATCCAACGCAGGAGCTTTTCTCTCATCCTCAGAAACAAGAACCTGAATCGCCTTGCTCTCGTTATTCTCCTTCTCAAATCTCTTCTCTATGCTCGGTTTCACAACGCTTTTCGCTAGTTCCGCAATGGTCGGATTATATTCGAAGCCTATGAGATCCAATTTCTCATTTCCTCGGATTGCATGCTTCTTGTGCAAACACATTGCATTCTTGAAACTTTTCTGGACAAATTCCAACAACAAACCAGCACCGCAACCAGGATCAAGAACCTTCATATTATGCGCAGAGATCTCTGTCGACAACTGCGTGATTTCGCCAATCTTAATACCCTCGAGACTACTATCGATTATATGGTTGTTCTTCTTCTGCATCTTTTTTTCGAACCAGCGTTGTACCCAACACTCGATTGCTGCGTAGTAGATGCGATTTCGCGAAACGTCTCGCATCATGTCGAGCTGCCAACTTGGCAGTAAAACATGTGTTCCAGGAAACAGGAGTCTGCTGAGAGCGTAATATTCGTGTTCCTCACGTCTCGAGAGCTGCGAGAAATTGTCTCTAAAACGCGGCACACATGAGGAATGAAAATCAAACGCGCCGACTCGAGCTAAAAATATTGTATCGGGTATGTGACTCAGCGGTGCCATAAACGCGAAGGTTGTTGCTGCTCCGTCTTGGACTAATGATGTTGTCTCGGCGCGGGGTTTTTGTACGATCTTCACAAATTTGTTTCGGTCATGACGCAGGCTGCCATCAAACAGTCTAGACTCGTCCATCGCCACTTCTCGACAAACCACACGACAAATCACCGCATTGAATGTATTTGTAACGGCGTTGAAAGGCGGATCAAGTATTGGGTTCACTTTTATCTGTTTCACTCGAAATGCAGTAATGTCATCGTGTGCGTCCTCGCAGCTTGCTTCTAATCGATGCACAACGGTGTGCTGGATGTTCTTCAAAAAGCTTGTTTCTCTTTTTTGCAATTCCGTGCCCTCTTCCACTTCGCTGTCACTCTCACTGTCGACTTTTGCTTTTTCCACTTCGCTCTTGTGCAACTGCGTCATTTCGGACAGAAGCAGAACTTTCTCATCTAAGTCTGTAAAATCCGTGCCATACAACCCATAAGCGGTGTCAGCGCCTTCGTGACTCAGCCCGCAATGCACCTGCACCAAATCAAACTCAACGCACATTTCTAGTACATTATCGGCATATTCTGTCCGACTGTCTTGCGAGCTCTGGCTTCTTGTTTCATTAGGATGGATCGCATCAAACAACTCCTTCCAGTTTGCCTCCGCAGAGTGGAAATCATTATTTTGGCCTCTTTCTCCGAGGTGTCGGGCAAACGAAAGAATTTCTCCCTCTACTGAGGTCTTCTCGCTGGTATGATTGGTCTTCAGATCGAAGATCCTATCATATAAGACCTCGGATGCCGACTGAAATCCATCTGACATTTTCTTTTTTTTAACAGTAGTGTCGACCAACTAAGTTTAGGTGACCCAGGCAATTGCCGACTCCGATGAAACAGGAGGAGCCTTCACTAACATAATTTACCGATAATCAAATTTCTCACACGAGAAACGAAAGAAAATCTAACCCCAAATAATACCTTCTTCGTCCAGCATCTGACCCCCCATAATCGAATGGGATTTTGACGTCAAATACTCCACCGCCTGCTCTTTATTCCCATGACAGCAATCTTCAGATGAGATAAGGCCGATTATCTGCCTCAAAATGAACGGTGCTTCCCAAAGACTGCTCGTCTCGATCACGGGGGCTGGGTCCAGCTCCTCCATGGCACGACAATCCTCATCGCCAGAAAAAACGTGGTCCACGTAATAATCTACATGCTCGCACACCTCCTCACACAATGCCTGACGTACCAAGCGCCGGATCGTTCGATCGGGACAGAAGAGATGTTCATGGTACTCGTTGAACAACGCGAAAAGCGACGAAAACTGACGAGACGTAGATTCAGACGGCGTCGTCGAGCCTTCGGAAGGCGAAGCCATGATTTCTTAGTCTCCTAATACTTAAGTGAGACGTATGGACAACGAATCACGTACAATCACGGAAATGTGTTTAGTCTACTTGGATGAGGGACTGATGATAAAAAATTGCCAGACGAAGATATCGGATGGATATACCTGCAACATTTTGCTGTAGAAACTGTAACACCTGACTCTGAGTGATCGGATTTACATGAACCGTGGATCCAGCAGCAAACACATAATTACCACGAGACAAACGAATTTCATTTTAGGCTATGACGAATACGAGCTACTGGAGCTGACGCTCAGACACACAATCTATGAGAGTGACAACTGCGTACACGAGCATGACCTCCTCTCGAATACTGCTGCAATTTCCAACATCTAGGCCCGCATGGCATCGAAAACCATCCAATGGACACTGACACGAAAGAATTCATGATCGCACGAAACAAATCCCGAATTGCTGCAGGAACCAAACACCTACTCACCACATCTTGTCGGACGAAAAACAATGACTACAATCTGAGCACATGCTGACGAATCGAATTCTCTTGCGTACAAGAAAGCCGACCACTGGAGCGGATCCGAGCCTATGCCAGTCAATTACCGAAGGCTGCCACAAAATGACATGTTGTGCGCCGTACCAGTGGAAATACTGCTTCGATTTGAGTTTCGAACAAGACGAGGAGAAAAGGCTCTCTTATTGAACGTCAAGGAGCCATCGGCTTTGCAAACGCAAACACGGACACAAAAATCTTATGCCACACACTCTCAATTTATGCATCGTGTCTGTGCTCCATTACTATCATCTTGTTCGGTGGAGGAAGCCCAAGAACGAGGCACAACTAGAGCGTCTTGCACACAGACGGGGATAGTCTAGGCATCAGGTCATCTGTTGATTGCCCAGTTTGCCATGCAAGTTTTCCAGCAATGCAAAAATAGAAGATCATTTTCCAACAAAAAAAACATCGTCTGACTTTAGGTCTCAATTTACTCGCTAGATTTTCTCGATTACTCAGTGGTGCTTCGGCACCGGATCTTGTTCGAGCCGTAAAGACAATAGTGGTCAATCCCATGCAAGAACGCGTGTTTCTTCGAAAGAAAAATTTCACCAGCGGGACCGTCTGTGGTAGTTGGCAACTGGCGGATCTTTCTCATACCCTCGTTGTATTCCATGAAGTCCACCATGTCACCCGGGTGCTTATACCAATTATGAAATCCCGGACACAAAATCAGCTCAACACCTCGACTGTTGAGACTTTGTGCGAAAGCATGTATTTCGCTCAGAGCCTCATCACGCCGCTGTTCCCTTCTTTCGCGCTTCCTTTCTCTCTCCTGTTGGGTCGCCCGATCCCACCAACCGTTTTCTTCGTCTTTCATTTCCATGGACGCAATGTCGAACAGTTTCTCACGCGAGTATTCATCACTCCAGAGGAATGGATTTGTGTGAAACTCCTTCAGATTCGGGAAGAGCCTCAAAAACATCTCCGCCAAAACCTCATCCCCCAATTCTATAATTTCGTCCAGTCCAAGTGCAATTTCGACCGTCTCGATGGATGGATAACTACATGTGTCAAATAACACAGCGTCAAATACGTCCGGAAGCACACCGGCCAAGAATCTATCACCGGTCATGACGAGACGGAGGTGGCGGAGGCCGTTGCACGCGGGATTTGTTGATGGTAAGAGTCTACCAATCGGAATTCCTTCGAGACCGCCTGTTTCCCAACCATCCCACGAAAACTCCATCATGCGGATGCTCTTTGGCAATGAGCGAAAGACTTTCGCTAAGACTCGCTCTGGGATATTATCGGAATCCTCTTCTTCCGTCTTGTCTTGATCATCCGAATCCTCATCTTCGACAGTGTTATGGTCATCGGCACCTTCTTCTTCGATTGTGTCCCTCGCAAGCACGGAACGATTAGCCTGTCCTTCTGTCGTTGCGCCTGTTTCTTTGCTCGCGGACAGACTCTTTTTGCTCATATCCGAACTTGCGGAAAGCGCACTTTCGCCAGAATCAGCATCCACCGAGGCAACGAGCTTCGTCGCATTCTTTTGCGCGATCGCCGCAGCGTAAGACACACAATTCACAGATCCGCGGTACAAGGCCAATGCTTCGATGTTACTTGCGCTTAGCGCCTTACAAAAGCGGTCAAGCTCCCAGTAGTCACGATGCGGAAACGCTTCCATTGTGAGAGCCCGTAAAGAATCGGAAAAAGCGGAAACGAAACTTGCGGTAAGTGGACAGAAGGGCATCTCGTTCCGGTTGGCGACAAAATGAAACACGTCGATAGAGGCTGCAGTCGATAGAAGCGGAAACTCTTGCACCTCCTCGTAGAACAATTTGCGGATCAGGTCAAGATCGTAAATGGTAGTATTCTCCGAACAATTTTCGGTGGCGGACACAGTTTCTAAATTAGTGAAGCTGCTGCTCGCGGACGTGGAATCGTTTTGTACCCGAGAAGATTTTGATGATCGATTTGTCGCAACTGTCTGAAACGACCCGCCAACTGTTGCTTCTCTGCAATCCACACTTTCCGCGCTACCGCGACATCGTTCGAGTCTTGCTCGCAACAAATCCACATGCAGAAACACAGCAACATGATGAACTCTCGAATCAAAATCTACTGCCGTCTGATAATGCAGATTTCGGAATCCCTTGTTTCGGTCAGTGCTTTTCTTCTCATCCGGACAGCGCAACGAGATGAAACTTCTACCCCGCGCGCTCAGTTTCCTGGCAATCTCTCGTGGGTCCTTATCGTTCTTTGCTGCGGCGTATGCCCAATCTGGTGCCATTCCGTATCGTTCCAATCGGCTTTTCAACGGTCGGCCTGTCGAAATTCGGCTTTTCAAGCTTGCCAATTGAAAGTCCAGGCGCTCTCGGGAAAAACAGTCCATGATCGGAGCAGCGACGCAAACATGCAAGTGAACTTTACCATTGAGAACTCCTACGAGCCTTTGGAGTAGACGACAGGAGTTACTCAGTCTCACTCGGTCCGACCACAACAGAAATTCTGCAATAGACAGAACAATGTCATCTGGCAGACGGCAAAACGACAGCGGCCGTTGCACAAGCGCCATGATGTATCTCTGACTGTATGATTTAATTATCGATCACTTATGACAAACGAAAAGTCGAAACCTATTCAGGTTCTCGCTGGCTGCGCACACTTTACTGCTTTCAAGAATGTGGAACACTACGCGGTGCTACAATCGCATTTCGTTGCGGATTTTTTACCCACGATTGGAAAGATACCCCGTAGTAGTCTCATGGTGAGATCTCCGTGCGCGTGTACCGTATGTCTCCTCGATTTCACTTTAATCAGCTCCTAGATTGAATGATAGTGGTGACCACTCTGTGATATGTTCTACCAAATAAATATTCGTTCACGCTCGATTTCCTGATAAACGAACTCTCGTACCGATAGCAATATCCACTCGGAGCGTCAGCATAAAACATTTCAGTGCGCATATCCACCCGCTTTGTTCACAGAACAGTTAGGACTAAGACGAGTTTCTTGACAGAACAAGCTCGCTATAAATCGCAGCATCGTCACAAAGAATCTCGTACATAGTATAGAAAACGGATTTTTCACCGCAAACCGTTATTCAAATCAAAAAACAAAGCTCTATAAGGACTGGAAAATCGATATCCAATAACACAGAATCGACAGACTTTGTGCTCCGCTACTTCTTGATTATAACATCGTATTGTTGTGCATAGCAATTCTTGGAAAGAGCAAAACTTCAGGTGCTAATGTCTGAGAAATCTAACACACGGATCTACTTATCTGAATTCACTATCTATCTTATATCTAACACGAATGCAGAAATTCAAATTTTGCAATGATCAATTCCTCGATATCAAGCAATTACGCGGACGTCTTCAAAATGCTGCACCACGTCGGCATGACGATCTGGAGATCAACAGTTCTCTCTCGACTTCCTACAGAACTTCTTGCCCCCCCACCGCCGCCATCTTCGGCGGCATCCTTCTCCGAACTGTGCATACACGCGGCCTCTAATGGCGCATCGAACGGCAAAAACTCCAAACTCTGCTGCTCTTGCTCTTCAGAATCGCACGACAACACATATTTCAAGACACATCGAAAGACGAAAAATTTCTCGTATCGCTCGTAAGTGGCGAGTTGCTCCGCGGATAGATGCTTCAACACTTCCGCGTTCGTGATTGCCAAATCCGTATACCACGTTCTCAAAAAATGAAAGAACCGTTTCTGCATGTCTTGCTCCAGCAGAAACGCGCGGTCAGCATGTTGCACTTCCTGTGCTTGCAGACACACGCCACCTGGTGCTGCACAAGCGGCTGCTGCTTTCAGATAGCCGAGCAGCTTGTTGAAACTCTCATCATCGCGAAAAGCCAATGAATAATCCTCACGGTCATGCGCGTCTGCGTCTTCGTCTCGATTTGGGAAATACTCGCGTGTCGCTAGATTTACTCGGCCGAGATCGCGCTCGATACCACCGACATAAATCATCCCGCCTAGAGACCCTTCAGTGTGGTGCACAGAAAGCGCGGGCACGTCATTCAAGGTTCCAGATTGGACCATGGCTAGCTTGTACTCAACTCCGTAATCTAATTCCCACACCTCAGTTTTTCTGCGAAGATTACTGATGTGGGTGGTTCTGTCCGCAGTTTCTTGTTCTTCCGCGGGAGCTGTATCAACTGCTTCCTGGCTGAACGAAACGTCGCGAGCATCGTCCTCTTCTTGCGTCTCGTTTTCCCCTGCTTCGATATAATCGCTTAACACAATTTCGCAATCCGGGTCCCCTTTCCGAGACAAATCCAAAAAATACAAGACCTTCTCTGAATTGTGGTACTGATTCGCACGCTTTTTGAATTTCGGCAACCCCTCTTCGGCTTCGAATGCCTGCACATTTCTCTCCGCTGCAGTTTTCATCTTCTCCAAAAATACACGCATTTCTTCTTCGTAGACAGCAACTTCTTTTTCCATAAATTTCACGAAATCTTGATGGATATCGCCGAGTCGAATACAATCTCCAGGCCACCGTTGCGAATAGAAATTTTCGAATAGCAAATCACCGGTGATATTCCGAATGCGGACGCGTAAAGGGATCTCGAGATCTTCCTTGTCTGAAATCAAATGATGCGTCCTCCCTTGCGCAATACGATGTGCGCTGGACGTTTCCGGATGAGCATCGCCAACGCGAGACGACAGAGATCCAAAGACACGACAGGCCATGACTGATTGACGCGATTTATTGATTAGTGACGTAAATGATACTTTGAGATAACGTGCAACTTGAACAACATTACTAGAGCCCTCAATGCAAAAGTCAGACGTTGAAATGCGAGCATGAAGAATGCTTACAGTTTTTGTAGCTGATATCTCTCAGTCGCATGGCCCTCGATTCTAATCTGGACACTATGGAAACAGCGTAATACACTACAAGTTTGTTGAATCGTGATTGTTTGCCTCGTTCTGCGATGAAGTGTGATCCGTCAGAAGGACTCCGACTCCACTTTTTCTGCTCAGCTTCTGCTCAACATACTCGATTCCTCTTTGCTTGGTAGAGCTGCGTGAAACGCTCAGCCCGTCTCGACTCAAGAAAATCTCATCCCACTGAACTGCACCCTCAGACCTCGATCTCGAACTACTGTAACCCCATAGAAATACGTATGAAGAAACTAGAAAAGACATAAAGAATCTAGTCTGCAAGAATATCGAGAATGGCAGCATTGTGAAATGCCATAGAAAGATCGGCCAGACGCCTTTATGCATCGACTTCGGCCTCGAAACAATGGCATGGCGTCCTTTTCGTTTCTGCAGAGGCCGCCAAAAGCTTCGCGCGAAGATGTGATCCATTCAGGAGCAGTCCAACGTGTCACGGGTCCTTATGACAACCCATCTTCTCCACTGACGTGTGCGACATAACGCAACACGTCCGAAAATTCTCTTTCCACCATGAAAATCTGGCTGTTAATTTTTAGTCTGTCTCACGACTGCTTCTCTCTCGTGCTAAAATATGACTGCCACAAGGTTACTAACGAAGCGACCCATGAAGCCAAAAGGTAACTAAATGCGTGCCGATGGTGCGCGTGTTGCGGAAACCAGCTCTCGAAGACATCCGGGTCTCGAAGCAAATGCTTTACCAGGTGAACCGCTTCTATGGGAATCTTTTCAAACAAATAATACTCATTCCAATCCTGACAGGGCGCTTGTTTAGTTGCAAGAATATCATCTTGGGTTCGTCGTTTGCGTCCGACACCATCGACAGAGTCGCACATTACCCGCACCCACCACTCCCTCGGGGCTGCAGGGACGCTCCTGTACGAAATTCCGTCTTCGTGATTCAAAACCGCGGGGTCCGTGGCATACGACATCATGTCGACGAATGAGTCCAACACAGATTTTGGGCGTCCGCGAGCGGACGAGAGTACAGGAGTAATGTGGGAGTGGCTATCTGCGAGCCCATTCTGATCGCCGACATTACTACCGTTGCAAAATTGATTCTCGTATTCTGAGCCATACAACTGTTGAATCCGAGCTCGCCACTTCTCGCGTCGAAGATTCCGTGTATCATCCTGTGACTTGAACGCGTTATTTATCCTGTGATTTGAAATTGCAGATGACGAGGAGCCTAAAGTCATTCCGGTCCCTTGCGGAGCGCTTTTCATGGTTCTACGAGGGGATGCGGTCGAATTTTCAATTTGCTCGTCGCGCTGCGTTAGCGCCATTTCCTGCATCCAATTCATCAAAATGGGAATTTTTGACCCATCTCGGGAGATCACATCTACGCCTTTTGGAACGGGATCCCCCGTCTTCCAAGTTTTAGAACCAGCTGACGACGACTCCCGCCCGATCATGAGCACATACCGACACAAATTCCAAAGCTCAGTGTTGTTATAGGATGACTCTATGCGTATGCTCTCGCAAATGTCATCAATCAAGGCTTCGTCGACTTTCGCCAGAAATACCTCTGGTCTCAGTAGCAAACCAACGGCCAGACAGATCGACAAGAGCGGACCCTCCGGGTACGAATGCGGCAAGCGCATCTCTATCAGCGTGTAAGAGCACCTTTTGCAAAACTCCTGCGCGATCCCAGAGACCTCCTGCCGCCAAAATTCCACAACCTGCTCAAATTCCGGCCGCACCACGAGCAAAACCTCGCCTCCCAGACGATCGAATAGTGGCGTTGTGGCTACTTTTCGGCCGTTCTTTTCCTTATCCTCATGCTCTTGCTCAGCAAAATTGTTATTCGAATCTGTCTGCGTGATCGCATCGTCATTCATATCAAGCAAAGGCACGCCAAACTGATCACTATCTGGATCATTGCAACAGAGTACGAAGCTCTGGTATGGAAATCTCCGCAACTGTTTTAAGTCTTCATCGTCTTGCCCATGCGATCCCGTTTTGAAATAGTTCGCCACCAGCTCGTGCGCATCCGCAACATCAAGAATCATATCTGAGTCCCTCTTCGCATTAAGGTTCTGAATATCGCCTACTCCGCTCAGTCTTTGTACATCGGTTGGTTGAGCGTTGGAGCTGGACGCAATGTTGGAGGAGCCTGCAAGAGGAAGCTGACGAGTGAGATTCTTTTTACTATCACGAATGGATATCGGAACTTCGTACACCTCGCCGGATACGCGAAAGACCTTCAAAGTCTTTTCGTCGGGATGAATCGATTGGTCATTTTGTTCGATTGTTGTGGTCTGGCGCGGCGCGGCAGAGGTCGGGGGAGACTTGCTGATAGTACCATCGGCGAGGATGTAGACCGGCATTTCTCAAGGACGTTCGCTATTCTGTGCTGGGCAATACTCACTCTGCGAAATGATTCCATATTAAGACTGCGACTACCAAATCACGCAATACAGAAATTCTGCACGAGCTCAGCAATCACGAAACTATGCTTACACCGCATCAAAAATACGAGACCCCACTGCTCCGAAAACGCTGAATTCCGTACCACGCTGCTTGTCCTTCTCGTCACTTTTTGACGGACCGGTGGGCCGGCAGCGAACCTGAGCCCGTCGGGGACCGCGCATGCAGAGTGAAACGGGCGCAGCACATGCACATATGCTGCCGCCGCACTTGACGGCGTCTCTGATCGAGCTGTGCGTCTTGCACTTGGGCCCCACGCCTCGCCACGAAAACATGCCACGAGCCCTGCGGCAACGAGAGGTAAATTCATGAGCCTGAAACACCCATCCGCCTCGGCACGAGATCCGCGCATATAGAACCTGATGGCCTGTGGCATCTGCCGACTGCTTTCGGACGGGTTTTCTGGTAGATTCCTCGACCTCAAGACGTGCCCGTGTCCTCTCCATCCTTTAACCTGGCTAAGCAGCGATTGCAACCAAGTCAAATCTGCGCTCAACGATACCTTCTTCTTCATCCAGGAACCCAGAATCTTCCAGATCACTGAGCTACCAGTGGCGCGACGCGCGGTCTCGTGTTCATCGTTGCGTTCATCTCTTTCGAAGCACTGTTTTTGCGCTGTTTCAGTTCTTCGCACATTCCGCTTCTGCTGCGAAGATTTGTTCTTCCCTGGCACAAGTAAATCGGTCATTTTGCAGGATCACACAAGAGCGACCTGTTTGTGGGTGATTAACAAACTGAGCAGTGATGCTTTGCGTTCGGCTTCTCAATAAAACCGCAAGAGAACGAAAAGCAGAGCTTCCCATGTTAGTTCATCATTCCACTAGACTGTGTCCAAACACTAGTAAGATGCTCTTATGCAATCGTAACTCGAAAATATCATGGACTGCTAACTATCCTGGATCATGTCTCATTTCCTCATGCCCACAAGACTCTCTGCTATCTGATATCAGCTCGCTCTGCTATCTCATACCAGCTCGCTCCAATAATCAGAGAGCGTGCTGTGTGCTCCGCTCTCGGAAGCCAGCAATGTGTAATCAAACACCGTCGTGATATAAACGTTTCCATGGAGAATCACAGGACCCTTCAAGAAAAACGAAATCTCAAACTCACACGACATGATCTCTGCAAGGAAAAGACCCCCGCCTCATTTTTCTGTTTGTGTGCAGGCCGTCATCTCAAATCGTTCGCAATGCTAATCGTGACACCAACGACCGCTTCGATGCAGAATAGACATTTCTTCCCTCCAAATTCCAATCGCATTCCCATGCTGAACACGGAGCTCGTTTGCCGCAGTATCATGAAATTATACAATACCCACCCAATATCTCTGTGATTCAGCTCGTTTATCGGAGCAAATCCCACAGTTGCAATCCCATGCCCATTTTCGACGTCAAAAATCCCCGGAAAAAAAAAGAACAAATTTTCCTGAAATGGATACAAAAATAGAGCTGCGGACTAACTCACTAGTTTGAAGGATCACTAGTTTGAATGATACATTCTATAACCCAGCTGTGCGCCCGTACCACCGCTTTATCGATGAAAAACGAGTATGCACATTCTATCAAGAGCTAAAAAAACCGACTCAAAATTCAAAAACCATGATGGCTAATGACGTCCTATATCCACACATGTCTTCACCGAGTAATAGGACCACTTCATGGTCACAATGTCGTTATTTCTAGCCAAGAATATATATTTACAGTTTTCCTACTATCTATAATTCAGTTTTCTTCAAATTCAAAGGGTCCTCGGACACCCCAAAACCAAATTAATATTCAAACAACTGTGCAAGTTACCAAATATTCAAACAACGTAACCACACTCACACCAACACCCAATACAGTACGGAACAGCATCCCGCGACCACCCCGAGCAGAGCCAAAGATGCGTCGAATCCCATCTCCATAACTTGATACGTAGCGATGATTGGACCGATAATGCGCCCACTCTGCTGCACCATATTGAACCAGGTCATCACGGCTTCGGTCTCTGCGGTCGCTGGCATGCTGTCAGATTGACTCGAAGATGCACTCTGCTTACTAAACGTTTTTGACAACGCTCCCATTGAAGCAGCCACTCGCATCGCCGGAAGGATCGCGACCATGACGGCGACTTGGCCGACTGCAAACCACCCGATACACTCTGCCTCGAAAATCACGCGCGTCGCCAAATCATCCGAATACAAGTTGGTCGACAACGTCCCGAGCGCGATGGCCGCTAGACCGCTCAGGAAAAAGCCACGACTCACAAACAGCATTAAAAAACGAAACCTGCTGCTTTGCGACTCTCTCTCTGGATCCTGCGACGATAAATAGACGCTCTCGTCAATGATCAGACCGAGCGGCATGCCAAACAGGGAGAAACTTCCGTACAGGATGAGATAAAGGTACGAACCTTGCACAACCGACAGGCGCAGATCGTCCTCACTGTGAATGGCGATGAGCGTGTCGACGATACCAGCGGTGCACGTGCCGCCCAACAGAAACAGAAGGGTGCTGATAAATGAAGGTGACACAATGTAAGAAAGTCGGACCCAGAGACTCGGTTGTTGCTTGGTATCATTCTCAACCTCAGGGTCGTCCTCGCTGAAGCTGCCATAATGTCGTAAATTCGGGGACCTGCTACCAAAGACAGGAGAACCGACCTTATGAAAAGATTTGAATAAGAAATTGTTTGCGCGAAGAACAAAAGATCGTATGTACTATAGCGTTATTATAGACGAAATCAGAAACCCAACGTGAAGAAATCGTCAATAAAAAGCAGAAATGATTCAATCGTGATTCTCGAACGGATGCATTCACCATTCTCTATGCAAGCGAAATCTAACACGATCGCCTTACATATCTGTTCGTCGGCATCTTCGCTCCTTAAGAAATTCAATTAACCAATCATTTACAGGCGTGCGTCTGCTGTTTTGCCTCGCGAGTATCATAGCTCTTCCCGAGCACTGTCCCGCTACCAGGGGTGTATTCAACGGTACTCCCGACGACAGATCCGAGCGACTCGATTGCTTCGATATGTGCGATCTCTGCGTCTTTAACATGCGCTCTGTCTCTGGCAAGTTCATGTCCGACGTCCTTGCCGTGTCCCCAGACGTTGACGGCGCTTGCTGACCCTGCTCCTCCGCTAAGGATGCTGATCGCATAGCTAGGACTACGGGGATGAGCAGACTTGGTACCATGCTCCAGATCACGAATTCGAACAAGAGACCGTCATGATGAGTGGTAATTTCATGCCCAGACGAGTAAAGTAGAGCACCAAGGGGACCACCGACAGTGGCACCGATACCAGCAAATGTCTCGACCCAACTCATCACGAAAACGAACGAATCATCAAAACGGTCACCACACATACTAAATATCGCGAGCTTTTGGGCAGATACACCAAAACCCTGAATATCATTGTAGATAGCGTAAGATTCCATAGTATGAAAAATCTGAATCTGCGAAATATCATTCAAGTTATACGAGAACTGCATGAAACTCCTCGGTCAGACTAGAATTGATGCGGACTAATTCAGTAGACAATGCTTATCACTGATATTGTTTCAAATACCTGAATCAACCTCCACAGCAACAACTGCCCAATAGTCTCCGACAGCCCGAATCCCAACAGGCTCACCGACGCAGATATCAACCCTACGAGGAAAACGACCCAACGTCCTGAGACGAATGCCAGGCTGTTCAGAACGGGGCTCGATAGAATGATTCCCAAGGGAAAGATAGCGAGGAGCGGTCCGATCCACACCGTGTCGATACTCTTTCGCTGGAAGAGGTCGGGCAGAATCGGTGCGAGCCCGACCGCCAATATCCCGTACAGCGTTTCCACAGAGAGCAACACGAGAAAATACGCGTAGTCCAGACGTGACCATGGAGGCAGTATTCTAGCATTTTGCTGCTCCGTCGCGGTGTACGGCTCGACCGCATATGATCGTCCTCCTTCTAGATGGTCCTCACTCAAGTGGGATCGGCTGGTTATATTTTCAATCGCGAATCGGAGAGACTCATGCTCCTTCGATTTCTTGACGGTTCCGAAGGCATATCTGCAAATTACGAACGCCAAAACGAGCAAGCCTGGTCCAAAGAACAGGACGAAGAAATGCTTCAGGTCCAAACGGTAACTCGGCTTCGCATCCAGCAATTTGCTGACGTCCAGCAGTTTGTTGATATCGAACTCGATCATCTTCGCCACATAAGATAGATATAACTAGCTAGTACCTCGCCACTTCGAAATAAATAGATACAGCTACAGTCTTTTGCGAACATTAGGGTAAGGCTCCCTCCCTCCCCACGACGATTGTCGAAGTGGCCTTAAAAATACCATCAATAATAATCAATGTCTCCGTCAGGCGCCGGACATGAGTATATGCCAGACAGAACGACCCCATACCAAGTGTTGACTTGCAATCCGTGTTGAAGACCAGCTGTAGACGGCTCGTAGCCATGTACCTCTCGGTTTCCCTCAAGAATCGCTCACTCACTTCTGCTCGGATGAAATGTGAAGACGAGCCACGAAGCTATCTGACTTCAATCAAAATGAAACACACCCATCGAGAATAGCACACGCTGGTTCCATGACTTGCTTCTTTAAACGATGACAGTCGCACACAGTGTGTACTGAATTGAGGCCCAGCTCTATATATCGATCTTCCGAAGCACGCCAGGTAAAAACAAACACCCTGCACGAACACGACCATCGCTACACTATGCACTATACACATATGCAACGCTGCTGGTCAAGCTTTTTCTTTTTGGAAAACATATTGATAACCACTCTCTCTCAGCTCGCATGTTTCAGGAACTGAGCGTGCGCTTTTTCATTTTTTGGTGAACTCCCATGACCAAGGGCAATGCACTCGCCGCACGCATTAACCCGCACTCGTTCCACTGTCTACTTTCTGTCGTTTGGTCGGTGGGAGTCCGTGACCTCCCTGACTGTCGCCGGACTTGGCTTCGCCGTTCGCAGCACCTTGTTTGCATAAATGTGCGCCTCGCAACCAGTCTTCACCTGAGATGAAGATCACGGCTGCAAATCCTTCTCCCAAGCCGCTGTTGCAAAGAGATGCCGCCATTTGCTGGGTCTTCGATGAAGTCACTGGCACTACGAAAAAGGCCGCATTCTCATCCACGCGGATCCACTTCGGGTTCAGAGCTGAGTTTTCAGCATTTGCAGGTACCTCAACGTTCATCGAGCCGCATATTCTGTCCAGAAGGGCCCGTTGTATTTTCTCCATGTTCAAACCCTTGATTCCGGTCGCGAAAAGGTACAGATTGTCCTCCACATTTCGCAATGTTCCAGCCAGAGACCCCAGTTCTTCGTCTGCTCCGAAATTGAATCCCTGGAAAACGGTGTTCCAGGCTGACAAACGACCCGCCGCACTGCTCTCATGAGTGTTGTCGCCTTCCAACACGTTTATGTGCTTGAGCATGGCAAACACGCAACCCGTAACATACGCATCATACCCTGCCTCATGAAATTTCTTCTCCGCATTTTCGTCTGCGGTGTCCGCATAGCTTTGTTGGTCCGGATTGGGGAAAACACACTTCAAAGGATTCTCTCGAAAAATCGGGTCTTCCAGCAGTGTCTGATGCAACTGACCGAGTGCCATACTTCCGAAACGCTGCTCTGGATCTTGTTTCTCTGAAAATTTACCACTAGGATGCTCATCTGAAACACTGTTTTTGATCCGATACTGAAATTTCAAATTGCCCTTCTCATCTCTCTCAACAAGAGTAGGCCGTCCTCCACGATATCGCAATGGACTGTGTTTACACAACCACTGTGTGTCGAACAGCTGCGGAAAAGCGGCGTGCACAGCAGTCTTGAATTTGCCGTAGTCTTGCGGGAGCTCACCTTCGCAATGACTCAGAAGAAAGAGCAAGTCTCCGATTAACGCGTGACCGATAACGGGTTTTTTCGCTGCAACGAGCGCTTCATAGACTCGGAAGAACCCCAGCTTGCTGTTCACCTCTCTCGTTTTTTCCTCGCGTTTCCTCGCGAGATATTGCTCTCGGGCGGCCGAGGACGTGAATCGGAGAACTTTCATTGTGCCGAG